>OBXA01000035.1_pt1 | contig 117530 bp, 125 predicted proteins | sample 1538121 | NCBI WGS metagenome assembly OBXA01 (sample SAMEA2580133, study PRJEB22360) | human gut metagenome | biome: human gut; feature: human-associated habitat; material: faeces | place: Denmark | collected 2008/2010 | reverse complement strand
TTCACTCCGTTCACAGTAACGTAGCCAAAATTCATTCCAGATTGCCTGCGGCAATAGAATTTTGGCTTGTATGTCTCGGGATTTTGGCATATTCATGCCAAAACACCTCGCGGGATAATGGTGTGTAAACAGTAACAACATAACAGTAAAAGCAGGGAATGTGCTTTTTTTACATTCCCTGCTCTTTCGTAGTTTTTAATATTTCTCTCTGTTTCTATTTATCACCAATCAGCCAGTTGTACATTTCTTCATACTGACGTGCGGAATTACCCCATGAGAAATCAGCTGCCATAGCACGATCAACCATTTTATTCCATTCACGTTTCTTATCATAATAGATTCTTTCCGCATTGCGCACTGTTGCAAGCATCTCATGCGCATTGTAGTTTCTGAAAGAAAATCCGTTTCCAGTTCCCTCATATTCATTATAAGGTACGACCGTATCCTTCAGTCCACCTGTTTCTCTGACGATTGGAAGTGTTCCGTAACGGAGACTCATCAGCTGACTCAAACCACATGGCTCAAATAAGGACGGCATCAGGAACGCATCTGCTGATGCATAGATACGGTGAGACATTTTCTCATCATAATAGATCTGAGCAGATACCTTTCCATGATATTTCCAGTCAAAGTGACGGAACATATTCTCATAACGTTCATCACCGGTTCCAAGAATTACAAGCTGGATAGCATCCTGGCAAAGCTCATCCATCACATATGCGATCAGATCAAACCCTTTCTGATCTGTCAGTCGTGATACAATACCTATCATCATCGTCTTCGGATCTTCCTGCAATCCAAGATCTCTCTGCAACTGAAGTTTGTTCTTAACTTTCTCTTTTCTGAAAGTTGTTGCATTATAAGTCTTTGTGATATATGGATCTGTTTCAGGATTGAATTCATTGTAATCAATACCATTTACAATTCCACGCAGGCTGTTTGCACGCGCACACATCAGACCGTCCAGTTTTTCTCCATAGAACGGTGTCTTGATTTCCTCTGCATAAGTATTGCTTACAGTAGTGACTGCATCTGCAAACACAATACCGCCCTTCAGATAGTTGGCATCTTTATATGCTTCCAGTTTGTCTGCTGTAAAATAATAATCGGACAGTCCTGTGATATTCTTGATTGTCTGTACATCCCATACACCCTGGAATTTAAGGTTATGTATTGTCATGATCGTCTTGATATTCCAGAAAAATTCATTCTGCTGGAAGCTGTCGTGCAGATATACGGGAACAAGTCCGGTCTGCCAGTCATGACAGTGTATAATATCCGGTCTGAATCCGATAACCGGAAGAACTGACAGTACAGCTTTGGAGAAGAATGCAAATTTCTCCAGATCCCATGTTCCTCCATCATACGGTTTGGGTCCGCTGAAATAGTATTCATTGTCAATAAAATAAAACTGAATTCCTTCGTACTCCATGTGCATGATTCCTACATAGCAGTTCTTATATCCAAGATCCATATAGAAATGTGTGATATAGTTCATTTTATCTTTCCATTCCTGTTTCATACAGGCATATTTCGGTAAGATCACACGAATATCAAAATATCGTTTATCAAAATATTTCGGCAATGAGCCAGCTACATCTGCCAGACCTCCTGTTTTGATAAATGGTACAGCTTCAGATGTTGCAAATAAAATATTTTTCATGCGAAAAACCCTCCTTGGTAGCCTTTATTGAATAATTATACTCCAAACTATGACTATTGGAAAGAGCGATTTTTATATTCCAGTCTGATTTTATCTGCAATCAGAGCAATAAATTCTGAATTTGTGGGTTTCCCTTTTCCTGTACTGACTGTGTAACCGAATAATTCATCTATTGTGTCCATTTTTCCTCTGCTCCAGGCAACTTCAATGGCGTGTCTGATAGCCCGTTCCACTCTGCTGGCTGTTGTCTGATGTTTCTTTGCAATCGTAGGATACAGTATCTTGGTAATGGAATTGAGCATCTCCATGTCATTAACTGACAGGATGATGGCGTCACGCAGATACTGATATCCTTTAATATGTGCAGGCACTCCAATCTCATGAATGATATTTGTCACGTCTGTTTCCAGATTTCTCACAGGTACCGGATTGTCTTCTGTCCTTTCAGGCTGCCGCCCGATCTGACGTATTCTTCTCTCGCTGGCTCTGCGCACATGTTTGATACGATTAAGCAGCATCTGATTATCGAAAGGCTTCAGGATATAATAATCTGCCCCTAAGTTAAATGCATTTTCTGTAATACGTTCCTGACCGACTGCCGAAACTACGATAAATGATGGGATCTTTTTGAGACTTTTGTCATTGGCAAATTTCTCCATTACTGCCAGTCCGTCCATTTTCGGCATAATAATATCCAGAACCACAACGTCCGGTTCCTTTTCACGTATAATATTACAGATTTCTTCTCCGTTATGCGCTTTTCCCACAAGTTCCAGATCTTTGTCTTCTTCTATTATCTGACCAAGTACTTCCACCATTTTCTCATTATCATCTGCAATTGCCACATTTAATTTTTCCATAAATTTCACTCCTCCCCCATTTTTCAATAAATCTCTTTTCTTTTTCGGTTCATCACATATTATAGAGGAATGCTTACGGAAAAATCAAGACACAGAGGGAAATTTGTCCTATTTTATGTCGACAGCTTTGGTGATTCTTTTTTCTTTATTTTCATTTTTCACAGGCATCTGATATATTTCGACAATAATCAGATTTTTGTTTCATAATCCTGATCATCCATTAAAAGAGTCTTTCTGTATTTTTCAGCATATTTTCAATAAAGATTCCATATCCGCTGGAAGCATCCTGAACAAATACATGAGTTACCGCACCAATGATTTTTCCATTCTGGATAACCGGGCTTCCGCTGAGCCCCTGTACAATCCCTCCTGTAGCTTCCAGAAGTTCTTTATCTGTCACCTTTATCACAAAACTTTTGTTGGTATCTTCATGATTCAAATCTATTTTTCTGATCTCTGCATCATATTCTTTTACCTCGCCATCTGTACTGCAGAGAATTGTGGCTGTTCCAATCTTCACTTCCTGCTTATACGCAGCCGGCATTTTCTTTAAAGTGATCGCATCATCTGCAATCCCTGTGAACTGACCATAAATTCCGTTTCTGCTGTTTGCTTCGATAGTTCCAAGAATATTTCTGTCATCATAGCAGATGTATCCTGCAAGTTCGCCGGGATTGCCTTTACTTCCTTTGTTAATCGCAAGAATCCGGGCTTTATACAAAGCTCCGTTTCGGATATTCAGAAGCTGGGCAGTGTCTATATCACTGATTCCATGGCCAAGGGCACCATAATTACCATTCTGATCTACGTAGGTAAGCGTTCCTATCCCCTGCGTGTCATCTCTTACCCAGATTCCAAGTTTATAGTCTCCTTTTTTGTCTTTTACAGGAGTTACAGATACAGGAATACTCTCTCCTTTGCGGCTTATCCCCAGTGTAACTTCGCTGCCATCAAGTTCTGAGATGTCATCTATCAGTTCTCTTTTTGTAGAGATTTTTTCTCCGTTAAATGAGATAATGTAATCTCCCTGTCTGATAATATTTCTCGCAGGCTCCTCTGTCTCACCATTCCGATTCTGAATTTCACCGGTGTCAATCACCAGAACACCTTCTGTTTGCATATAAATTCCTATGGTGCTTCCGCTGACATAAATTTCCTGATCATCTGCAGGTGTCACTTTTATTTCTTTAAATGGAATATAACCCAAAAGTTTACATGGCAGAATATAGCCTCCATCCTGCGAAACAGTAACTGCTTCTTCAAATGTAACAAATGGTGTTGACAAAACTTCTGTGACATCTTCTGTTTTTTTGCCTCTGGAAATCTGAATTTCGTCAGGTATCTTTCTGTCCAGATATCTGTAACCTGATATCAGCATCACCAACAGATCCAGCACAAGACAACAGATGACAAAAAGTCTGTATTTTCTTTTGTTCATTGTTATGCACATCCTTTCATTCTGTATTTATGAAATTCTGTAACTGTGAAATTGCCATAAAACACTTCCCATCACAGCAAATCCGAAAGGTACAAAAATAAGAGAGAACAATCCGTCACAAAGATTATCCTCTCTTAGTATGTGGTCAATTATTTTATTTAAATCTTGTATTTTTTTGTTTCTGTGCCAATTCTTTCATCTCTTTCGCATTCTCAAGAACTGCAGGTGTAATTTCTGCACCACCTAACAGTCTTGCCAGTTCGCGGATGGAATCATGTTCTTTAAGCACATGGATCTGGGTAATAGTCTCAGTTCCCTGCAGATGTTTTTCAATTTCAAAATGACTGTCTGCCATAGCTGCAATCTGCGGCAGATGCGTGATGCAGAGTACCTGATGATGCTGTCCGATCACTGCCATCTTTTCAGAGACTTTCTGTGCAGTTCTTCCACTGATACCAGTATCGATCTCATCGAAGATCAATGTCTCAATCTCATCTCTGTCTGCAAGGATTGCCTTTAATGCAAGCATGATTCGAGACAACTCACCGCCGGATACGATCTGTCCCAGTGGCTTCAGAGTTTCTCCGGGATTTGTAGAAATGAGATACTGGATATCATCGGTTCCATTATCTGTGTAGTTTTTCTTTTTCCGGAAATCAATGGCAAAATTCACATCCAGGAAATTTAAATCCTTCAATCCCTGAATAATCTTCTGCTCAAGCTGTTTACTGTATTCTTTACGGATTTCTGCTAATTCATCCGACTTTTTCTCAAGAATATTTTCCAGTTCTCTGAGACGCTCCTTTAATTCCTGTAAATTTTCTTCATATTTATGTAATTTTTCCAGTTTTTCTTCCTGAAGTTTGCGATATGTGAAAATTTCCTCAATGGTACGTCCATATTTTGCCTTCAGTCCATTGATCAGATCCAGTCTTCTCTCTGTCTCATAAAACTCTCCTTCATCAAAGGTCAGCTCGTCCAGATAAGTGGATAATTCTCTGTTAAAATCATTCAGAAGACCGTCTACAGAAGTAAGTGTCTCTGCAAGAGGTGTAAGCTCCGGATCATACTGTGTTACATGAGAGAATTCCTTTAATGCCTCTCCGACAGTCTCTCCGGCGCCTTCCTTGCTTTCATAGCCTGTGAGATTATGTACAAGTTGCAGGGAGTCAACGATGAGTTTTGCATTGCTCATTTTTCTGTACCGGGCTTCCAGTTCCTCATCCTCTCCCGGCTGCAGATTTGCTTTCTCGATTTCTTTGATCTCAAACTCCAGAAAAGCCAGCTCACGATTCCTCTGCTCCTCATTCATATTCATGGAACCAAGTTCTGTTTTGCATTTGCTGTATTCTTTGTATGCCAGAGATACTTTCTCCTTTGCAGGAAGGATTTTTTCTTTTCCATATGCATCCAGGATTGCAAGCTGCTTATCCTGATACAGAAGTGACTGATGCTCGTGCTGTCCATGGATATCCAAAAGGCATGCAGCAGCGGCCTTCATCTGACCTACAGTACTTGTCTCTCCATTAATCTTGTTGATGCTTCTTCCATCCATAATTTTTCTGGACAGAAGTACCTGTCCATCTTCCGGACAGATATCCAGTGCTTTCAGTGTCTCCAGCGCTTTCTCGTTTTCTACCTGAAAAAGCAGCTCCACAAGTGCATAGGATGCATTTTCCCTTATCATATTTTTAGAAGTTTTTGCACCCAGGATCAGCTGCATAGACCCCAGAAGGATAGATTTACCTGCTCCGGTCTCACCGGTCAGGATATTCAGTCCGGGACCAAATTCCACTTCTATTTCTTCTATCAGTGCAAGATTTTTCACATGCAGATGAGCTAACATTTATTGCCTCCATAATCAAGTCATTTGTAATGTTAAAAGTTCAGGATCGTAACTGCAAAGGTATTGAGTAGTTACTCGTGGGATCACTTATTCAATCTGACAAAACTTCTCAGTTTCTCTGCTGCTCCCAGTGCCATGTCTGCAGTCTTTGCAGCACACATAATAGTGTCATCACCTGCAATACATCCCAGTATTTCCGGCCATTTCAACGCATCCAGGGCTGCTGCCACGCCCATGGCCATTCCGGAAACGGTTTTGATCACAATGATATTCTGTCCCACATCAATAGAAAGCAGGGTATCTTCCAGTACTCTTGTATATTTTTCTCCAAGGCTTCCTGATTCATTATTAATAATTGCATAACGGGACTTTCCGTCCTTTCCTGCCACTTTTGTCAGCTTGAGAGCACGAATATCTCTGGATACAGTCGCCTGTGTCACCTTAAATCCTGCCTCATTAAGTCTGGAGGCCAGCTCTTCCTGTGTATCAATATCATACTGATGAATCAGTTCAATAATTTTCTCATGTCTCGCAACTTTCACCTTATTTCCTCCTGCTGATCAGCTGTCTCTCATCTTCCGGCGCAATACCTCAACAAAACTTAAATGGTTCAGCTTCAGAATCTTTGTCTTTACATCTGCCTGCCGGATCTGAATGCAGTCACCGGTGACCATGGGGATAAATGTATCTCCGTCAAAAGATGCGATTCCCTTTTCACAGTCACAGTGTCTTCCTTTTCCTATCTCTACAGTGATCACATCCTGCGCAGGAAAAATAATGCTTCTTGTATTCAGCGTGTGTGGTGCTATGGGAGTCATGATCGTCATGGCGGCATTGGGCGATACAATAGGTCCTCCCGCTGACAGACTGTATCCGGTAGATCCGGTAGGTGTTGAAATAATAATTCCATCAGCATTATAAGAGTTAAGATAAACATCATTTACATAATTCTTAAACCGGACCACGCGGAGATGACCGTCTCTGCCGATCACAATGTCATTCAATGCAATATCCTGTCCGATCAGTTTTCTGCCACGGTACACCCTTCCTTCCAGCATCATGCGTTCTTCTACCTCGTAATCATCCGCCATCAGCTGATCCAGAGCACTGTACAGAGAGGTCTGATTCACTTCTGCAAGAAAACCCAGATTTCCCAGATTGATTCCAAGAAGAGGAATTTCCTTATGCACCACATCCCTTGCTGCCTGAAGAAGTGTGCCATCTCCTCCCAGAACAATAATACACTGTGTATCGTCCGGAACCTTATCAGGATCTGTATAATGAAAGGAACCCTCATGTTTCCTTTCTGCCTGCTGTACTTCACAGTTTTTGTGATGTGTTTTCAGATAATCTGCGATTTTTTCTGTGATTTCAAGTTTTTTATCCTTGTCACTGTTTGTAATAATATAAAACCTGTCCATAGTTTCTTCCTGACTCAGCCTTTTTAATCCAACTGTCCATGAGCCTCTGCCACAACAGCTTCTACAGATACCTTCAGGCTGTCGGTAACCCCGGTACCTTCCGGATGTTTTTTCAGATGAAGAAGATATTCGATATTTCCTTCCGGTCCTTTAATTGGCGAAAAAGAAAGATGACATGGCTCCATAAAAATACTCATGGCATAATCGCGCACTTTTTCGATCACTTCCTGATGAACAGCAGGATCTCTTACAACCCCCTTCTTTCCGACTTTCTCTCTCCCCGCCTCAAACTGCGGCTTGATCAGACATACGATCTCACCCTCATCTGTAAGGAGATTTCTTACAGGAAGCAGTACTTTTGTAAGAGAAATAAAGGACACATCAATTGATGAAAAATCTGCCGGTTCTCCCAAATCCTCCGGTACCACATAGCGGATATTGGTTTTCTCCATACAGACTACACGCGGATCGTTACGAAGCTTCCAGTCAAGCTGTCCATATCCTACATCAATGGAATAAACTTTTACTGCCCCGTTCTGTAACATACAATCTGTAAACCCTCCGGTGGACGCACCTACATCCATACAGACCTTACTATCCAATGTGACATCAAAGTTTTTCATAGCTTTTTCAAGTTTCAGCCCACCGCGGCTTACATACGGAAGAGTGTTTCCTCTGACCTCAATCTTTACAGTCTCCGGGAACATGGTTCCCGCCTTATCTTCTTTCTGACCATCAACATATACATCGCCTGCCATGATGAATGCCTTTGCTTTCTCGCGGGATGGTGCAAGGGCACGTTCCATCATAAGCATATCCAAACGTTTCTTCATTGCTCTCTTAATTCCTCACTATCTTCTATTGCCTGTCTGATGTCTTCCACTCCAAGTCCAATCCGGCTGCGCAGGCTTTCTACATTTCCCTGGGGTACGAAACGATCCCAGACAGCTGCCGACAACACTCTTATTTCCGGATGACAGGCTTCCATATAAGCAGACACATGCTCTCCGTATCCGCCGCTTTTCACATTCTCTTCTACTGTCACAAACAGACTGTGATCCTTTGCCAGTTCATCAAGAAGATCCACATCCAGTGGTTTCACAAATCTGGCATTTACAAAAGTAGGATCATAGCCGTCATCTTTCAGTCCTTTACAGATTTCCATGCAGGACGGGATCATACTTCCCACTCCCAGCACAGCGATTTTTTTTCCTTTGCGGATAATCTCACTTCTGCCATATTCCACAGGTGCCTGATATTCCCGAAGCCCCTGATGCGCACTGCCTCTCGGATAGCGGATTGCAATCGGTCCGTCAAAGCTTACCGCAAATGCAAGCATCTCTTCCAGTTCTCTGTCATTCTTCGGTGCCACAACAGTCATATTCGGCATCATGGACAAATAAGACAGATCAAAGCAGCCCTGATGCGTCTCCCCGTCTGCGCCTACAAGCCCTGCCCTGTCAACAGCAAAAATCACATGAAGCTTCTGCATACATACATCATGCAGGATCTGATCTACAGCACGCTGCAGAAAAGATGAATAGATGGCAACAACAGGAACCAGGCCGCCAAGAGCCAGACCCGCCGCAAAACTCACCGCATGTTCCTCTGCGATTCCCACATCAAAAAATCTGTCCGGAAATCTCCTGGAGAATTCCACAAGTCCGGTTCCATCCGGCATGGCTGCGGTAATAGCTGTCAGTTTTTTATTTTTCTCACCAAGAGAGACCAGTGCTTTGGAAAAAACATCTGTATAACCCGGCACTGTTTTCTTCTGAAGTACCCGGCCTGTTTTAATATCAAAAGGACCTGTTCCATGAAACCTGTCCGGATGGGCACTTGCAGGTTCGTATCCTCTGCCTTTCTTTGTCAGGACATGAACAACTACCGGTCCCTCTACCCGTTTTGCTTCATTAAAGAGTTTCATCATCTGACGCATATTATGACCGTCAACAGGTCCCAGATATGTCAGCCCCATATTTTCAAACAGCATTCCCGGAATAAAAAGCTGCTTGACACTGCTTTTGGTTTTTCTCATAGTATCTACCAGAGCAGTCCCTACCTTCGGAACCTTCTTCAGTGCCTTTGTCACACCCATCTTCATTCCTGTATAAGCTTCTGCAGTTCTCAGTGCACTCAGATAAGTGGACATGCCTCCTACATTTCTGGAAATGGACATATTATTGTCATTTATGATAATAATAAAATTTGTCTTTAACTCTGCAGCATTATTTAATGCCTCATACGCCATTCCTCCGGTGAGAGCACCATCTCCGATCACAGAAACCACATGATGCTTCTGTCCCAGAATATCTCTGGCATGCACATATCCCAGTCCTGCCGAAATTGAATTGGAACTGTGTCCTGCATCATATGCATCACAGGGGCTCTCACTTCTCTTAGGAAAACCGCTTAATCCACCTTCCTGTCGCAGATTCTTAAATTCATCTTTTCTTCCGGTAAGAATCTTATGTGTATATGCCTGATGTCCTACATCCCAGATTAGTTTGTCTTCCGGAAAATCCAGCACATTATGAAGAGCCAGAGTCAGTTCCACTACTCCCAGATTTGAAGCAAGATGTCCGCCTGTCTGACTTACTGACCGGATTAAAAAGTCCCTGATCTCCGCTGCCAGAGGCTCGAAATCTTCCAATGGTATCTTATGGATATCATTGGGTTTCTTAATCTTTTCCAGAATCATTTGTATCCTTCCTTTATTTTCTGCGGTTTATTAATTTTTCAATTAACAAATACAGAAACTCGTTATTTTTATTCAGACTCTTCAGCAGATCGATTGCCTTCTCTGAGAGTTCTTCCACCTGTTCAGCAGCCTTCTCTGTTCCAAAAAGAGTCACATAAGTAACTTTATTATTCTTCTCATCACTGTGTACAGGTTTTCCCAGTTCTTCTACAGTGCTGGTCACATCCAGAATATCATCCTGAATCTGGAAAGCCAGTCCTATATTTCCGGCAGCTTTCTCCACTACAGATACTTCCTGCTCATTTGCTCCTGCAAGAATTGCGCCTGTCATCATGGAGGCTTCGATCAATGCTGACGTCTTATTTCTGTAAATATAGTCAAGCATCTCTTTTTCAAGGGGCTTTCCGTCATTTTCCACATCAACACTTTGTCCTCCAAGCATTCCATGAATGCCTGTTTTCTGTGAGACCACTCTCAACGCATGGATTACCCGATCCTGCTCTTTTGTCAGGGCAAATGCCTGAAACATGGTTTCGTATGCGTAATTAAGCAGCGCAACACCGCTTAACACCCCCATAGCTTCCCCATATACCTTATGTGTAGTCAGTCTGCCGCGCCTGTAATCATCATCATCAAGTGCAGGAAGATCGTCATGGATCAGGGAATGAGTATGAATCATCTCCATTCCTGCCATAAACGGTTTTACAACTTCTTCCTTACCATCAAACAGGCGATATGTCTCCCGGATCAACATTGGCCGAAGGCGCTTGCCTCCTGCCAGCATACTGTAATTCATAGCCTGAGCCATTGTTCCGGCGAATCCAGCCTCTGCAGGCAGAAAGCTTCTGATCACTTTCTCTGTTTCTTCCGTTCTCTTTGCTAATTCATCTTGAAAATTCACTAAATGTACCATCCTCATTAAGCTGCAGCATTTTCTTCTCCACTGTATCCAGCTTCCCGCTGCAAAGTTTCAAAAGTTCCATGCCCTGTCTGTACAGTATAAAAGAGTCCTCCAGCGATGTGTCTCTGTTTTCCAGTTTTTCAGCCAGCAGATCCAGTTCTGCAAACATCTCTTCCAGAGGTTTCTCCTCCTGTAACTGCTCACAGTTTTCTTTCTTCGCCATAGATTCTCTCCTCCTTCACCGTACCTGTAACATCTGCTTCTATCGTACCGTCTGTCACAGATATATAAATGGTATCCCCATTTTGTACCTGTTCTACACTTGTCAATGTCTTTTTATATTTATCTGCCACATAAGAATATCCCTGATTCAGTTTCTTTAAAGGGGAAAGTCCTGCAAAACGTTCCAGATAAACAGACAATCTGTGTCTCTCATCCTGAAGTTTCCTGTTCATTCCATTTTGTACAGCATTCTCCAGATCTGCCAGACGCTGTCTCTGCTCCCGCAGCCTGTTCTCCGGACTCAGATAAGCAAATTTTGTCTGAAAATGCTCCAGTCTGCTGCGGTACAAATCCATTTTACCACTCATTGCACGATATAACCGCTGCCTGTAAATACTTACTGCTTCAATCACACTTCTGTAATCATCCACCGCAAGCTCTGCCGCAGCAGAAGGAGTAGGAGCTCGCAGATCAGCAGCGAAATCAGCAATTGTAAAATCCGTTTCATGACCTACTGCGGAAATAATGGGTGTACTGCACTCAAAAATAGCTCTGGCCACGATTTCTTCATTAAACGCCCAGAGATCTTCAATAGAGCCTCCTCCTCTTCCCACAATGATCACATCCACATCTGTCTTATCAAGCATCTGTATTCCTTTTACAATACTTTCTGCCGCACCCGCCCCCTGTACAAGAGCCGGATATAAAATAATCTGTAAATAGGGATTTCTTCGATAGGAAATATTGCGGATATCCTGAACAGCCGCACCTGTCGGTGCAGTTACCACACCCAGACGTCTGATAAATCTCGGAATGGGCTGTTTGTACTCCTGTGCAAACATTCCCATATCTTCCAGTTCCTGCTTCAATGCAAGATATCTCTCATACAGAGTTCCTGCACCTTCCAGGGTAATCTCCTTTGCATACATCTGATAGCGGCCGTCGCGTTCATATACATCCACACTCCCGCCAACGATCACCTTATCGCCATTTTTCATGGCAAATGCAAGTCCCCGTCTGTGTCCGGCAAACATCACACAATTCAATGTTCCTGTCTCATCTTTCAGGGAAAAATAGATGTGTCCGCTTGTATGATATTTACAATTGGACACCTCGCCTTTTACATAAATCTTCTGCAGTAAATAATCCTGGGTAAACATATTTTTGATATAACGGTTTACCTGACCTACAGAATATGTGTTTTTCATTCTGATTTTTCTTCGCTTTCACTGTTGGCAATCTTGCCAAGGATACCGTTTACAAAGGAACCGGAAGTCTCACCGCCAAAACGTTTGGCAAGCTCTACCGCCTCATTGATAGCTACACCTGTAGGTACATCTTTGTCATATTTCAGTTCATACACTGCCAGACGCAGGGCAGTCAGGTCAACGCGGCTCATTCTCTTTGTCTTCCAGCCATTGCTTGTCTCATTTAACAGTGCATCGATCTCGTCTAATTTTTCAAGTACATGGCGGTATTTCCGGCTCATATACTCCTGATCTTTCTCTGAAAGTTCCTCCAGAGTATCAAAATAAAGTGAAAGCTGCTCACTCATCTCTTCCTCTGAATTAAATTCTGTCATGAACAGTAATTTAAAAATATGTTCTCTCTGCTCTCTTCTTCGCATAATTTTTGCTGTATAAACAGCTTTCCTTTCTAAATATCTCTTAAGTACACAAAAAAGGAAAGGGTTACTTTCCTTTTTCGTTCTCCATATCTACACTGGCAATATGAATATTAACATCTGCAACCTCAAGACCTGTCATATTCTCTATGGATGATTTTACTTTCTCCTGAACTTTCTTACTTGTCTCAAGAATGTTCTTACCATATTCGATATTCAGGTTCAGATCTACTGTTACAACTCCTTCGAGTACAGTAACCTTAACACCTCTGGAAAGATTCTTCATTCCAAGTTTGCTTACCAGTTCGTTTGTGATATTGCCTGCCATGGAAGCAACTCCGTTTACTTCCGTAGCAGCAAGTCCGGCAATGATAGCGACCACTTCATCTGCGATCTGGACCTCACCAATGCCTCCTAAATCCTGTATTTTATATGTTATTCTTTTCTCTGCCATCTGAAAACCTCCTGAGGGATTCTTTAATCTTTGTTCATTATACCAAATCGACAGATAAATGAAAAGGGTTATTTACTGAATTCCGTTAATATTAAGCCAGGATTTCTGTCCTCTGTCATACCCACACTCCAGGAATTTACAAAGAGGAGCAGCGGATTTCCCTTAAGATCAGTAACTTTTTTCATATCAGAGGTTCCAATGATCTTATCCACTTTTACTTCTTCTTTATTTGCAATCCAGCGAATATGTTCATATGGAAGTGTTTCCAGACGGATATCTACATTATATTCATTTTCCAGACGATATTTCAGAACATCAAACTGCAGGACACCTACAACACCTACAATAATTTCTTCCATACCGGTATTAAACTCCTGAAAAATCTGAATAGCACCTTCCTGCGCGATCTGATTGATACCTTTAACAAACTGTTTTCTCTTCATAGTATCAATCTGACGGACTCTCGCAAAATGTTCCGGTGCAAATGTAGGAATACCTTCGAATGCAAACTTTTTACCGGGTGCACAGATTGTATCTCCGATGGAAAAGATACCCGGGTCAAAAACACCGATAATATCTCCGGCATATGCCTCATCTACCACATGGCGGGATTCTGCCATCATCTGCTGTGGCTGAAGCAGACGCATCTTTTTATCACCCTGCACATGATATACTTCCTGGGAAGCGTCAAATTTACCGGAACAGATTCTCATAAATGCGATTCTGTCTCTGTGTGCCTTGTTCATGTTTGCCTGGATTTTAAATACAAACGCTGAGAAATCATCATCCATGGGGTCAATTTCCCCAATATCAGACACTCTCGGAAGCGGTGATGTTGTCATCTTCAGGAAATGTTCCAGAAATGTTTCCACACCGAAGTTTGTCAGCGCAGATCCGAAGAATACAGGTGTCAGCTTACCTTTGCTTACCAGCTCCTGGTCAAAATCTGCACTTGCGCCGTCCAGAAGCTCAATCTCATCCAAAAGCTGTGCTTTCTGCTCCGGATCCATAATCTCATCTGCCCGGCTGTCACTTAACGGGATTTCCTCGATCACACCTTCTTTGGTACCTTTCTGTGTATCAGAAAAGGTAAGTATTTTCTCTGTATCACGGTCATAAACACCGCGGAATTTCTTACCGGAACCGATTGGCCAGTTAATCGGGCAGGTTGCGATGCCAAGTTCTTTCTCAATCTCATCAAGAAGGTCAAATGTGTCGTTTGCATCACGATCCATCTTATTGATAAATGTAAAAATCGGGATATGGCGCATTACGCAGACCTTGAACAGTTTTCTGGTCTGTGCCTCCACACCCTTGGAACCGTCGATTACCATGACTGCAGAATCTGCTGCCATCAGTGTACGGTAAGTATCCTCCGAGAAATCCTGATGTCCCGGTGTATCCAGAATATTAATGCAGTAACCATCATAATGAAACTGCAGAACAGAGGAAGTAACGGAAATACCTCTCTCTTTTTCGATCTCCATCCAGTCTGACACTGCATGGCGGGCTGTTGCCTTACCTTTAACACTTCCGGCAAGATTGATTGCTCCGCCATACAGCAGGAATTTCTCAGTCAGTGTAGTTTTACCTGCATCCGGATGGGAAATAATGGCAAATGTTCTTCTTTTTTCTATTTCATTCGTATACTTAGACACGTTCAGCCTCCTGTTGCGCTTTCTTATAATTGTTTGCATAAAACACCGGCAACAGCCGGTATCAGTTACGTTTTCTATTTTTTTACAGCATTCCTATTCTAGTATATGCACCTCTTTTCTGTCAAGATATATGTTCGCATATTCATATCAAAATATCAGTCATAAATATCAGTTGTATCGATTGCGGTATCCTCATATGGCTGTGCTGATGTTTCGCTGTCTTCCTCATACGAAGTATCTGCTGATGTTTCATCTGTCTGTGTTGTATCTTCTGCATCTTCACTCTCCTTCAGTGGGGTGATCACAATATTTTCTGGCGCAATTCCTGTTTTCCTTTTTACAATATCTTCAATCTGTGCTCTCTGTGCATCAGAAAGTTCTGCTTCAGGGATCACAACATCCGCAGTTTCTCCGGTAAGATTTACAACTACATTCTTAAAGCCCTTCGCCTCCAGCAAAAGCTCTGCTGCCGCTTCTTTTTCTGAAAGGTCTGTCATCGAGACCATCGTATGTATTGCCTCCTGCTTCTCTTCATCATCAATTTCTTCATTATTGATAATGTCCTGCAGATCTGCCTTGTTCTGTGAGCGCACCTGTTCTCTGCTGATCTTTGCCTGTGCGGCAAATCCTGTAGAACCCGTAAACACAGCCTCCCCGGGAGTATCCGTTTCCTGACTGTCTGTAAGACTGTTATCAGTCAGACCTCCATCTGCCTGATTTTCATCCAGAAGAGCAGTTTCATCTGTAAGATCATATCCTGCATCTTCAAGGATACTGCTGCTGTCCGTACTTGCCTCCTTATCCCTGAATCCAAGATCTACATCTGCAAAGTTCAGATATCCTGCCACTGCAATCAGAATTGCCAGCGATGTAATAATGACCTGATTTTTTCCGATGACTTTTTTCACATTTATCTCCTCATTTCATTTTCATTATTCTAATTCTATGAGCATCCACCTGAAATAATGCCATGACCGCCTCCTGAATATTTTGGACCACTACAGGATTTCCTCCACCTTCCGCAGAAATCAGAACACCGGTCACCTGTATGGTTTCTGAATTATAGAAGCTCTGCCTGTCTTTCTTCTCATCTGTCATCAGGATAACCTGTACCTTTCCCACCCCTTCCGTATTTTCAAGAAATGCTTCAAGTTTCTCTTCCAGAACACTTTTTTGCATATCTTCACTCTGCTCTCCTGCCGTATTTTTCTTTTGCTGCTTACTGGATACAGGCATCGCCGCTACTGCCAGAAGTACTCCGATGAGCAACAGGATTCCCCATTTTGCCGGATTCATTTCGGACAATCTGGATACAAATTCTGTTTTCTTTAAGTCCCCACTCTTCCACCAGCGCATCTTTAAGCTCCTTTCTCTCCTCCTGAGAAATTTCTGTCTTCAGTACAAGGTTTGCCTGCGTCTCCTCCCCTTCTATATTTACTTTCACCTTATATACTTCTATGCCTCTTTTTTCCAGAGTTTCCCGGATTTTCTGTTCCAGTTCCAGTTCGTAACCTTTTTCCAGATAGACTTTCTGAATATTCTGAAATTCCCGGAGTTCTTTCTCTCTGTTTTCTTCAGAAAAATTATCCAGAAAACTTTCCGTCAGTTCCGAACCTTTTCCAAGAATGGAAAATATCGGGGTACTCATCATAAAAATCAGCAGCAGGCCCATAAAAAAGCGTACATATTTCTCATACTTCTGGTCAGGTATCAGATTCAGAACCGCAGTGAAAAAGATATAAAATACTGCCAGATTCCGAATCCATAAATACAGCTCTTCTTTCATATGTTTCCTCCGGCAATCTTTCTGTCAGTTCATCAGGATACAGAAACTACAACTATCAGGAATGTCAGCATGCAAAGTACTTCTGCTGTCAGCAAAAGCTTTAAAAGCATTGCACATCCCTCCCCCATTGTACTCAGGGCTCCCACAACTCTTTTGTCAGAAATTGGCTGTGCAATCGCAGCCAGAAAACGATAAACCAGAGAAAGACTTCCATAATGGATAATCGGTCCTGCTCCAATCAGCAACAGAAGGATCACGATTACTGCGCCAAAACTGTTTCGCACCATCACTGCACTGGTCAGCACTAATTCTGTTACAGCGGTCACTGCATTTCCAATGCCAGGAATCGCACTCGCTGCCTTGCCAACAGCAGAACGCTTCATGGCATCCATCACCGGGCTCACCATATTCCGCACAATCTGCAGACCAACAATAGCTCCCAGAAGAGTTTTCAACCCCCAGTTTACAGCTACATCCAAAAGTTCTGCCATTTTTGTAAGCATCTCCTCTTTTGACAAATAATTAACCATTTTCAGAAGCAAACTCAGGTTTACAGCAGGCAGAAACAGATTTGCAAGAAGCCACTGAACCGCCCAGATCATCAGCAAAATTCCTTCATAAAATGCAGCAGCCGTTGATGATCCGGTTGATGCAGCCACTGTCATAAAATAAGCCGGAGACAGAACTTTCATGAAATCCGTCAGTCCAAGAAGCCAGTTTGTAAGCGTACTTCCAAGCCTTGAGAAATTCTCCATAAGCATTGTAAACAGCGCAAGATAGACAATATAAAAGCTGATACTGCCAGCCTGTCCGTTTCCGAAAACATCAGCAAACTCTGCCAGCACCGCTGCAATAAAAATCACAAGTAAAAGTTTCAGTATTAATCCTTTTTCATTCTCTATATCCGAAAAAAAGAGACTATACAAAAAGCTCCGTACAGTCTCTTTTGAAACAGGCTCCTCCCCGTTTATGATATTCATCAGTGCTTCTCTGACAGAAAAAACATGGTCATCCATGATCTCATCCAACATTTTCTGCACATCATCAATCTGTATCTCTTCCATTAGATTCTCCTGCAGGATCTGTACTGAAGAATCTTCTTTCTGTTCTGTCTGCGCAGCGGCATATACGGATACTATATGATTCTGAAAGAATGTAAGATATGACACTCTTCCCACCAAAAGTATACATGCCAGTATACACCAGTAACCTTTCCACAGATCTGCCTGTTCCCTGATACTTCTCTCTTTATCCTGCCTCATATCATAAACTCCGAAATCGTATCCAGAATTGCCAGCAGTACCGGCATACTCAGAACCATCACAGACAGTTTACAGAACAGGTCGATCTGTGTTCCGATCATCTGATATCCGGCATCTTTGCAGATTGCAGATGAAAACTGTCCGATATATGTAATCCCGATAATCTTAACCAGAACTGTGAGATAACTGCTGTCTATGGGGAAGCTTTCTCTCAGCCTGTTCATGGTTTCAAACAGATAAGAAACTTTTCCTGCTGCAAGACCAAGAATCAGAAAACCCGTCATCATGGTCACAAGTGCAGCAAATTCCGGTCTGGTTTCTTTTAGAATAAAACCAAGCATCATTCCGCAGATACCCATGATTGAAACTTTCACAATATCCATGCCATTCAAACCTCTTTCTGTTCTGTCAACTGCCATAACAGTTGATTTGAAATCACAGCACAAACAACTGCTGAATACTTTCAAACAGTTCATAAATATATGGAACAATCCAGAACAGCACCATCAGGAGCCCCGCCAGGCTTACCAGAAATGCCTGTTCATCCCTTCCACTGTGTTTTAGGATCTGGCAGAGAACAGAAACCAGAATCCCTACTGCAGCGATTTTAAAAATAAGACTTACCTCCACAGTCTCTCCTTTCCGGCTTCTGCTGCCAGATATAGCAAAACAGTAATCTACACAGTAAAGAAACAGATTATAAATACATGCTCACCAAAAAAACACAGCCACAAATATTCCGCCCAGTATTCCCATACTGCGGTATAATTTTCTTTTTTCACAAAAATCTTTCCTGAGTTCCCTGATCGCATATTCTGTTTCCTTTTCCATCAGATCCATCTGTTTTAGCTGCATATCCAGTCCAAGATAACCAAGCTGATCTCCCAGTGAATAAAATCTGTCTCTCTCTTCCTGCGAAAGACAATCCAGATCCAGACACTTTCCGGCCGATTCTCTGAAGATTGTCCCAAAGGAATCCCCTGTTTTTTCTTTCATTTTCTGTGCCGTAAGTATAAAAAATTCTCTGTACTTCCCTTCCAGTTTCCCGGAAGCACCTGTAAAGGCATCGTACAGAGATTTATTTCCATAACGTATTTCTCCTCTTAGGAGGATGATCATCCGTAAGATCATTTCCATCATCTTTTTGCGTCTGCCAAGTTCATTGCTCATGGCAAAACCGCAACCGACACCGGAAATTACAATTACACACAATCCTACTGTTCTAAGCATACTTTTCCATTTTCATCTAATACAGCTTTCAGACATCCTGCCTGATCATTTTTGTCCAGGATAATATAACGTTCAAATACTTTCTCGCCCATAAGCTTATAAAAGAATGGCTGATCCAGAACATCCTCCAGACAGCTTCCATGTGCAGTCGCAATCAGCTTACATCCGCAGTGGATCACTGAGTCAACTGCCTTGAAATCCTCTTCACAGCCTAACTCGTCCACTGCAACCACATCCGGTGACATGGAACGGACCAGCATCTGCATACCTTCTGATTTCGGACAGCAGTCCAGCACATCTGTACGCATTCCCAGATCATTCTGAGGAATTCCCTGATAACAGCCTGCCAGCTCACTTCTCTCGTCCACCACACCTATTGTCAGACCCTGGGTATTGGCCCATCCATTACTGAGCTGCCTGATAATATCTCTGAGCAGCGTAGTCTTTCCACACCTTGGCGGTGAAATGATCAATGTATTTGCAACCCATTTCTCTGTACGGATATAAGGCATCACCTTATCCGCACATCCCTGAATCTCATGTGCCAGACGGACATTGATGCAGGAAATATATTTCATTCCCATGATCCTGCCCCGATCCAACACTACCTTTCCGGTCACACCTACTCTGTGACCACCCTGAACACTGATAAATCCCTGTCTGATCTCATCCTCATAAGCATACAGGGAATATCCTGTGACATATTCCAGTGTTTCTTTCAGATCTTCCGTTGTCACCAGATACTGTTCCTGACCCGGTTTTCGCAGAAAACACTCTCCTCCGTCATAAGTTAAAAACAACGGGCGCCCTACACGAAGGCGTATCTCATATAATTTATCATAATCCAGCTTCGCATCCATTAAAAGATTCCGGATATTTCCGGCAAACAGGTTTTCAATCTGCTGCGCTTCTATATGTCTCACCTCTTTACACTTAATATATGTGGACAAACCGATTTTAGTACTCTTCCTGATAAGACTCTTCCATTTTTATCAGATTCAGCTTCAGAACCCGGTCTACCACATTTCCTGCATACCCCCTGTACGCATAAGCTCCTGATTCAAAGAGTACGTAAAGTTCATCCCCCTCTACAACAATCTGCTCGATCATCTCAGGCATTCTGTATGATCTTGCAGAATTTTCATTGACATACAGACGTTTATCCGACTGTTCATAAAAAACAATCCTGGATGGCAGAATACCAAAAGAATGAGACAACAACAGCTTATCGTTATAAAAAGCCATTCCCTGTGCCTGTTCTGATATTGTAGAATAATCCAGCGGAACCGCCATTTCAAACATCATGCCAAGTTCCTCATTAAAAGTATTCACCAGATCACCTTTTGAATCCACCGCATATCTCGCGATGGTGCTCTCTGTATATTTGTTAAAACATCCTACATACAGGCACCCCTTATAGAAAGTCATAAAAGAATCTCTCACGATTCCATAAAGACTACATGTCTGATTTACCTGCACAGGCATATGGTTATCCGCATAATTATAGTCACGCAACACATCCATCTTAATGCTGATCGCCTGCGCGATTCCATTGGTATTTGAAGAATACCACAGCATATCATGTTCCTGATCATAGGCAAGTCCGCCTACATGAGGCAGACCTGGCAGGACTACCTCTTTGATAAATCTGTGAGTTTCTTTGTTGATCACATAAATAACAGAGTTATGTTTTTCCGTATGACAATAGGCACTTACAAGTACATACTCATCGGTCACTGCAAGTCCCTGAGGAGTCATGGAAGTACATACCGCCTGTTTTGTACCCTCTGCATTCAGGAATGTTCTTGTATATCTCAGTCCGGGAATAATATAAGTTCCGTACTCTTTTTCTTTTTTTCTGCCCTCAAAGGCAAAGGTATTTAACTCCTCCTGCTGCGACAGCATCTGTATCTGTCCACGTAATGAATACACTGCAGCATCCTGGTTGGTTACCGGATATTTTGCAGGAGGTTCCGTCTTACCCCTGTATACGAAAGCATATCCCCAGAAAGCCAGTCCAAGTGCCAGTACTGCTACAAGAATCTTCACTGCCAGTCTCCGGATTTCTTTCTTCGTTTGTCTGTTCATGTCTTACCCAAGTATGATGTCTTCATATTTCCAGTTGATTTCCATGGGATTCATTGCCCATACTGCTCCACTGTAACCGTCTTCCATATCAAGCAGCATATGACTGCCTTCATCCATGGATATAGTCCTCATGTCTCTGGAAAGCCCCTCACCGGTCCATTTGATATAAGCTTCCCTCAGTACCCACTGTTCAAAAAATTTCTTTTCCACATTTATATCTGAGAGAATTTCGAGATACTGTTCCCGGGGTACCATACGTCTGAGCATTCTTTCATAATTGGCTCTGCAATGAATCTGCACATCAATTCCAACCTCCTGATCAGCCAGAATACATACCACATATTTTCCGGAATGACTGATATTATAATGCAGGGACGGACGATAGGAAAGGAATGGTTTTCCATGTTCTCCCTCTGCTCTGGGTTCATTGTACAGATTGATTCCATATTCTTTTTTCAGTGCGATTTCCAGAAGTTTCTCTGCGATCATATGCTCCATATGTGCGCCTTCATATTCTTCCCGTATTTTTGTACAGTAAATAATTCCTTTATTCATAGGCCTGTCTCCTCAAGAAACCGGGAAGGCTCCCGTTCCTTCTCATACTGGCGTTTCACATAGGCAAGCACCAGCTTCTTTTTCGCCCTGGTCATCCCTACATAAAACAATCTTCGTTCTTCTTCCACTGCTTCTGCCAAAACCGCCTTGCGATATGGAATGCTTCCTTCATTAACATTCAGAATATACACAATATCATATTCCAGACCTTTTACCGCATGGAGTGTGGATATAGTCACTCCTTCTTTTTTATCCTGCTGTTTCCTTGCCTGTTCATTCAGGCGCTTCGTATATTCTTCTATGTAAGCCTGCCACTTCGCCAGGGTTTTCATGCCTTTTGCACTCTCATGGATCCGGTCCAGGGTCTCAAGCAGTTCCTCTGGTTTTATTTTACGATACTGTGCATATTCACGCAAGTATTCTTCGAATCCCATTCCTTTTCTGATAAAATTAATCGCAGCAAAAGGGGAAAGAGTACCAAGAATCCTCAGATGCGTTTCCAGTGTGGTAATCCTGTCGCACATCCAGTCCTTGTCTTTATAATATTCCCGAAGTTCATTAAAATTAATCTGCGAACTGTTCAACGCTTCTCTGGAAATATAGCGATTTGGCCGGTTCATAATCTCCAGAAAATTCTTCCTGCTCCTGTCTCCTGCTGCCATTTCAAGATAAGCCAGAAGCGCCCGGCAGATCCAGTGGCGGAAAAGATTGGGAAGCTGTTCTTTCATTGTAAAAGGAACCTGATATTCCATCAGCACATTGATCAGACCTTCCGATTCCTGATTTGTACGAAGCAGGATTGCCGTATTCAGCAGATCCTCGCCGCGCTCCATTCTTTTTTTCAGTGCTGCCACCACGCACATATACTCTTCTCTTGGATTATCAAATTCCTTGCACGTCACAGGCATCCCTTCTTCATTTGGAGTATCCAGCTGCTTTTTGAAACGTCTGGTATTACATCCGATCACTTCCATGGCTGTACGCAGGATATTCTTACTGCACCGGTAATTCACATTCAGAAGGACTGTCTCTGCCTTCGGATAATCCTTTGTAAAATTTAACATAATCTCTGGTCTTGCGCCCCGGAAATGATAGATGGACTGGTCATCATCTCCTACAATAAACAGGTTATTGACAGGTGCCGCCAGCATCTGCAAAATCTTGTATTGTAAGCTGTTGATATCCTGAAACTCATCCACCAGAATGTAGACAAATTTTCTTCTCCATGCATTCAGGATATCCTGTCTCTGAGAAAAAAGTTCATAACAACAGAGGATCATATCATCAAAATCCAGCTTGCGTTTCGCCTTCAGAGCCTGCTTATAGCCATGAAAAATGTCCCTGAATATCTCATCCGAGCAACAGGATGCATAATAATGCTCCGGAGAAATACAGTTCCCCTTTACAACACTGATTTCCCTGGCAACTTCTTCAATGAAATCTCCCTCCTGAGCCATTTCCTGTCCATATTTCTCAGTCATCTCACGTAGAATACTGAATTTCTCTTCCTCAGAAAGAATATTGGCCGCACTCAGATGATAGGCCGCTTTCAAAATCCCATAAAAAATTCCGTGGAAAGTTCCAAAAGTCACTTCGCTTCTGTTCTGTCCCACGAATTTCAAAAACCGTTCTTTCATCTCTGTTGCCGCTGCTCTGGAAAAAGTTACAACCAAAATAGAAGAAGCCGGTATCTTCCCCTCATTGATCATGTATGCAGTTCTCTCCACAATAACGGAAGTTTTCCCCGAGCCGGGACCTGCCAGGACCATCATAGGTCCTGACAGGTGAGTGATTGCCCGAAGTTGAGATGGATTTCTCTTCATATTTATTTGCTTAATTTCTCAATAGCTGCCTTTACTCGTTTGATTGTCTCGTCTTTACCGATGATCTCCATGATCTCAGTAGCACCGGCCGGCGTCATCTGCTTGCCGGAAACAGCAGTACGCAGAGGCCACATTACATATCCGTTCTTATAACCATGCTCTTTTACAAATGCACTTAATGTTTCAAATAACGGATCATTTGTATAATCTTCCTGTTCTTCCAGAACCGGAAGTACTTCTTTTAATACTGTAAGAGAAGTCTCTTCATTTGTCTTCATTTTCTTATGGCAGTACATGGCGGAATCATATTCCGGTACTTCCTCAAAGAAGTCAATCAGAGCCGGAATGTCAGGGAATGTTTCGATTCTGGTCTGTACCATTCCTGCAATCTTTTTGAAGTTGTAGTCTTTCTTCAGAACTTCTTTCATATACGGAAGTGCTCTCTCATAGAATTCATCCGCATCCATTTTCTTGATATACTCACCATTCATCCAACGAAGTTTCGCAATATCAAATACTGCCGGAGATTTATTGATATGATGATAATCAAATACCTGTACCAGTTCATCCAGTGTAAAGATCTCTCTGTTGTCAGAAGGACTCCATCCGAGAAGTGCCACATAGTTGATGATTGCTTCTGAAACAAATCCCTGATCAAGCAGGTCTTCATAAGAGGAATGTCCACAACGTTTGGAAAGCTTCTGGTGTGTCTCATCTGTGATCAGCGGACAATGTACATAAACCGGGATATCCCATCCGAAAGCTTCGTAGATACGGTTGTATTTCGGAGCTGAGGAAAGATACTCGTTACCTCTTACTACGTGTGTGATTTCCATTAAATGGTCATCGATTACGTTTGCAAAGTTATAAGTTGGGTATCCGTCAGATTTGATCAGGATCAGATCTTCCAGTTCCTCATTGTTTACTGTGATATCTCCGTAGATTACATCATGGAATGTTGTAGTTCCCTCTGTTGGCATATTGAAACGGATTACGTGTGGTTCTCCTGCATCAAGACGACGCTGTACTTCTTCTTTGGAAAGTTTAAGGCAGCGTTTGTCATAAATGGAAATCTCTTTTCCTGCCACAACACGTTTCATACCTTCCAGTTCTTCCTTCTTACAGAAACAGTAGTATGCATCACCCTGTTCTACTAACTGCTGTGCATATTTCAGATAGATTCCCTGTGCCTGACGCTCACTCTGAACATACGGTCCAAAGCCTTTGTCCTTGTCCGGACCTTCATCATGGAGAAGTCCTGTTTTTGCAAGAGTACGGTAGATAATATCTACAGCGCCTTCTACGTAACGTTCCTGGTCTGTATCTTCAATACGGAGGATGAAATCTCCGCCTTCATGTTTTGTAATAAGGTATGCATATAATGCTGTTCTTAAATTTCCAACATGCATTCTGCCTGTAGGGCTTGGTGCAAATCTTGTTCTGATCTTGGTCATAACTTTTTTCACTCCTGAATTTTTTATATATTCAAAATCTGTAAAAAAAGACCCTGCTTAAAAGCAGCGCCTTTCTACTTTCGGGTTTATTATACGTCAGAGGCTTTCTTATTTCAAGTCGGGATAGGGGAAAATTTTAATGTTTTTTGAATAGGGACGCATGGGAAGCGATAGTGTCCGGGGGCTCAGTTTCGGAACCATTGTATTTCTAGGCATTTGGGAAGCCGCTAAAATCATGAGCCACTCTCTCAAACTCGCTACGTCTCCGACTTCGCTCAGACAGTGAAACGATTGGCTCATAACGCGTCTTCCCAAATGCCAAGAACTACAATGAACCCTCAAATTCACCCCCGGACACTATCGCTTCCCATGCTGACTATTGGCTATATAACATATTTACCGTACAACAGTAAAGAAAGCACCACTCCTGACTTCGCAGAATAATTAACCAAAATAATATATCTACTGTACAATATAACTATAGAAACCCTAAGAAAACGCATAACAACATGCAACAAAACAGCGCAGAAAAATATTTTATTTGGAGTGCATTTGCAGGGGTCTTAGATATTCTTAGTTCTCAGAAATCTGCGTTATGAGCCGGCTGCATCACTGTCTGAGCGAAGTTTGCAACGGAGCGAGTTTGACAAGACGGCTCATGCCTTTAGCAGATTTCTGAGAGCTTAGAATATCTTAGACCCCGAAACCGCACTCCAAATAAAATATTTTTCTGCGCGTCCCTTTTAACATCGTGCTACATCTTACGAAACCTCTCATACCGTTCCTGTGCAATCTGCAGTCCACTTTTACCAGTCTGTTTCTCCAGAAACTGCTTCATTCTAATCTTCATATACTCTGCAATTTCCGGCAAATTCTCCTCACTTGCAGGATATTCCTCCGGTATGATCCGTTCAATGATTCCCAGTTCTTTCAGATGAGCCGCCGTTACTTTCATGATCTCCGCAGCTTCCGGTGCCTTTCTGCTGTCTTTCCAGAGAATGGATGCAAAGCCTTCCGGTGAAAGGATGGTGTAGGTTGCATTTTCCATCATCCAGACTTCATTGCCGACTGCAAGTGCAAGTGCACCGCCACTGCCGCCTTCACCAATTACAACCGAAAGAACCGGCACCTTCAAATCGGACATTTCCAGAAGATTCCTTGCAATGGCTTCGCCCTGTCCCCGTTCTTCTGCTTCCAGTCCACAGAATGCCCCCGGAGTGTCTACAAATGCAATGACTGCACGTCCGAATTTCTCTGCCTGTTTCATCAGTCGAAGAGCCTTTTTGTACCCTTCCGGTGATGGCATTCCGAAGTTACATCTGATGTTTTCTTTTGTAGTATGCCCTTTACGGATTCCGATTACTGTAACGGGCTGTCCGTCCAGTGTAGCAATGCCGCCGATGATGGCATTGTCGTCTCTGACACCTCTGTCACCATGAAATTCCATGAAATCATCAAAAATGGCATCAATATATTCCGCTGCTGACGGACGGTCACTGCTTCTGGCAATCTGGACTCTGTCCCAGGCTGTGAGATTTTTTTGTTTCTTCTGCTTTTTCTTTTTGCCAAAAGTATCGAAAGATCTGGCAGATGTTTCCTGTGGAAATTCTCCGTAACATTTTCTGGTATCATGCAGTTTCAGGATCAGCGAAAGAACATCCCGCATAGAGCCTCGTTCAACAATTCCGTCGAGAAATCCATGTTCCAGAAGAAATTCCGGTCTCTGGAAACCCTCCGGCAGTTTCTGACCTATAGTCTGTTCAATGACTCTCGGGCCGGCAAATCCGATCAGTGAGCCTGGCTCTGCAAGGATAATATCTCCAAGCATGGCAAAGCTTGCTGTAACGCCACCGGTAGTCGGGTCTGTCAGCACAGATGTGTAGAGAAGCCCTGCCTGGGAATGACGTTTAATAGCTGCGGAGGTTTTTGCCATCTGCATCAGTGATACGATTCCTTCCTGCATTCTGGCACCGCCGGAGCAACAGAACAAAATGACCGGAAGTCCCTGTTTTGTTGCTTCTTCAAATGAGCGGGTGATCTTTTCTCCCACCACATATCCCATGGAAGCCATGAGAAATCTGGTATCCATGGCTCCGATCACTGTACGGATTCCTCCGATGGTGGCTTCTCCGATGAGAATTGCCTCATCAAGGTGTGTTTTTTCTCTCAGATCCTCAATTTTCTGCGGATAATCCGGATAGTCCAGTGGATTGCTGTTGTCAATTCCTGTGAACCACTCTTTAAAACTTCCTTTATCTGCGATCATTTTGATCCGGCGTTTCGCACTGATTCTGAAATATCCTCCGCATTTCGGGCACACATAGGCGTTGGATATTACGTCTTCTCTGTAAACCATTTCTCCGCACTTTGGACATTTGATCCATAAGCCTTCAGGTACGGAAACAGATGCGGCCTGTTTATGCCGGTCTTCTGAAACTGTTTTCTTAAAAAATCTCTTCAAGTTTGCCATTAAAATCCTGCTCCTTTATGTAACCCAATTTGATGTTCTTTCAGACAACAAAATAACGTTAATAACTATTAATCAAACTAATTCTGTCAAAAATTATTTTATCGATTTGCTTATCAATTACCTTTCAATAATAAATATGTAATTTCTGCTGAACTATAAAATATATTTGCACCAGTTTTCTTTTACAGATCCGGATAATGCTGCGGAATGAAATCTGTGGTGATATTTCCTTCCTGAAAATCCGGCTGATTGAGAAGTTCATACAGAAAATCCACGTTAGTTTTTACTCCTTCGATGGCAACTTCTCCAAGTGCACTGATCATCTTTCGAATGGCACTGCGGCGGTCTTTGTCATAAACAATGATCTTGGCAATCATAGAATCATAGTAGGGCGGGATTGCGTAGTCATTATAAACTGCTGTATCCACGCGGATTCCGTTTCCACCGGGAAGATGTAAGTCAGTGATCTTACCAGGGCATGGCATGAAATGTCTCTCAGGATCCTCGGCATTGATTCTGCATTCCATGGCATGACCGCGGATTTCTATGTCTTTCTGTTGAACGCTTAACGGTTCACCTGCCGCAATGCAGACCTGCTCTTTGATCAGGTCTACACCAGACACAAATTCTGTTACCGGATGTTCTACCTGGATTCTGGTGTTCATTTCCATGAAATAAAATTCTCCGGACTGATCCAGAAGAAATTCTATGGTTCCTGCACTTTCATAGCCAGCTGCCTTTGCTGCCCGTACTGCTGTCTCACCCATTTTCTTTCTCAGATCATCAGAGATTGCGATACATGGAGACTCTTCGATCATTTTCTGGTGACGTCTCTGAACAGAGCAGTCTCGTTCTCCCAGATGAACTACATTTCCGTATTTATCCGCAAGAATCTGCACTTCAACATGTCTGGGATTCTCCACAAACCGTTCCAGATACATGGTATTATCGGAGAAGGAATGGACCGACTCCTGCTGTGCTGTCTCAAACAATTTGGCAAATTCCTGTTCATTTCCGGCTACACGCATTCCTTTTCCACCGCCGCCTGCTGATGCTTTGATCATGACCGGGAAACCGATTTCCTTTACAGCTTCCAAAGCCTGCTCTACTGTGTAGACCGGTTCCTTTGTGCCGGGCACTACCGGGACTTTAGCTTTCCGCATTGTGTTTTTCGCCTCAGATTTATTTCCCATTCTGGAAATTACTTCTGCGGAAGGACCAATAAATGCCACATTACATTTCTCACACATTTCCACAAAACGGCTGTTCTCTGAAAGAAATCCGAATCCCGGGTGGATTGCTTCTGCTTTTGTGGCAATGGTAGCACTTAAGATTCGCTCCATGTTCAGATAGCTGTCTGATGACTGTGCCTTTCCGATGCATACTGCTTCATCTGCAAGCTGGGTATGCAGGGCATCTCTGTCTGCTTCTGAGTATACGGCTACTGTGCGGATTCCCATCTCACGACATGCCCGGATGATCCTCACTGCAATCTCACCACGATTGGCGATCAAAATTTTATTAAACATCTGTTATGCTCCTACTGCAAAAGTCAGCTCTGCGATTACTGCTACCTTACCATCCTGGTTTGTTGCTTTTGCTTTTCCCACTCCCATGGGACCTTTTTCCTTAATGATCTCTACTTCGAGAGTAAGGGTATCTCCGGGAACTACCTTGTTCTTGAATTTTGCATTGTTGATTGATGCAAAATATGCGATCTTTCCTTTATTTTCCGGTTTACTCAGAATTGCAACTGCACCTGTCTGCGCAAGCGCTTCAACGATCAGAACTCCCGGCATAACCGGTTCCTGTGGGAAGTGTCCTGCGAAATGCGGCTCATTATAGGTAACACATTTCTTTCCTGTTGCCTTCACACCCGGCACCAGTTCTTCAATAGTATCAATCAGGAGGAACGGGTGTCTGTGGGGAATAATCTCCATGATTTCTTTTGTTGTAAGTTTCATAGTTTTTTACCTCCTTCTTCTATTCTATCACAAACATCGGCTGTCCGAACTCTACCATCTGCTCGTTTTCTACAAGGATTTCTTTTACTGTACCATCAAATTCTGATTCAATTTCGTTCATCAGCTTCATTGCTTCCACAATGCCAAGAATCTGACCTTTGCTTACTTTATCTCCTACTTTTACAAAGGGTGGATTTTCCGGAGAAGATGCTGCATAATAGGTACCTACAAGAGGAGATTTTACCACACTTCCTGTCTGTACTTCATCGTTAACAGCATTGACGGATTCTACATGTACAGCCTGCTGCACTACCGGCTGATACTGCTGAGCATCTGCCGGATCAGTATTGACTGCCATCTGCTGTACAATTGTTTTCTCTTTTGACATGGAAATATTTAAGGTATCGTCCTGCAGGTTAAATTCTGTGAGATCTGAATCGCTGACTGCGTGGATCAGTTCTAATATATTTGCCAGTTCCATTTATTTCCTCCTGCTGAAATAGCTATATTATAAGATCACTGTCGTATATTGTTTTCAAAATCACCATACCATTTATTATCTGCGTGATCAGTCTTCGTACTTTTTAATAAGTAAGGATGCGTTATGTCCGCCAAAGCCAAGAGAATTGGTAAGTGCATATTTGATATCCATCTTTACATTACCGTTTCCTACATAATCCAGGTCACACTGTTCATCCGGCACCTTATAACCAACAGTCTGATGGATCAGGCCTTCCTGAAGTTCTTTTACACAGGTGATCACTTCCACTGCACCGGCAGCTCCCAGAAGATGTCCTGTAATAGATTTTGTAGAATTTATTTTCATTTCTTTTGCGTGTTCACCAAATGTTTTCTTAATGGCAATTGTTTCAAATAAGTCATTATGATGTGTGCTTGTGCCATGTGCGTTTACATACCATACATCATCTGTGGAAATTCCTGCTTCTTTTACAGCCCATTCCATAGCTTTGGCAGCACCGGAACCGTCCTCTGCAGGGGATGTAATGTGATAAGCATCTCCTGTTGCACCATATCCGACAACCTCGCCAAGGATTTTCGCTCCACGTGCTTTGGCATGCTCCAGTTCTTCCAGAACTACCACGCCGGCACCCTCACCCATTACAAAACCGCTTCTTTCTTTGTCAAAAGGGATGGAACATCTCTCAGGATCTGTGGATGAGGTCAATGCTGTCAGGGCCGCAAAACCACCAAAGCCTGTTGGTGTGATAGCTGCTTCCGTTCCACCTGCAACCATAACATCTGCATCAGAGCACTGAATAGTACGGTATGCTTCTCCAATGCTGTGGGTTCCTGTTGCACAGGCAGTTACAACATTAATGTTCTTTCCGCGGAGTCCAAACTGAATGGAAACATTTCCGGATGCCATATTGGAGATCAGAAGAGGAATCATCAGAGGATTCAGTCTTCCTGGTCCCTTTGTGTTGAGAATTTCGCAGGATTTTTCTACCACCTGCATACTTCCGATACCGCTTCCCACGCTACAGCCTACACGGAAGGGATCTTCTTTTGTCATATCCAGTCCGGACTGCTCAATAGCTTCTTTTGCTGCTGCTACCGCATACTGGCTGAAAAGCTCCATACGTTTTGCAGATTTGAAATCCATATAATCCTTTGGATTAAAATTGTTGATCTCTGCTGCCATATGCGCTCTGTAATTTGTGGAATCAAAACGTGTTACTTCTGCAAAGTTTGTTTTTCCTTCTTTTACACTGTTCCAGAATTCTTCTACACTAAGGCCTACCGGAGTGATTGCTCCCATACCTGTAATTACAACTCTTCTCATTTTGTTCTCCTTATTTATACGTTCATACCGCCATCTACGCTGATGACCTGTCCTGTAATATAGTCTGCTTTGTCTGATGCCAGAAATACCGCTGTATTTGCAATATCCTCCGGTTTTCCGAAACGTCCCAGGATAATCTGCTTACATGCATTTTCCCTGATTTCTTCTGAGAGTACTTCTGTCATCTCTGTGTCTACAAATCCGGGTGCAATGGCATTTACCGTAATTCCCCGGCTGCCCAGCTCTCTTGCCATTGTTTTTGTCAGACCGATCACACCTGCTTTGGATGCAGCATAATTTGCCTGGCCCACATTTCCGAGGATTCCGGAAACAGAAGAAATATTGATGATCTTTCCACTTCTCTGTTTCAGCATCTGACGGGCACTGTGACGGATTGTATTAAATGTACCTTTCAGGTTTACATTAAGTACAGAATCGAAATCCTCTTCTTTCATTTTCATGATCAGACCATCTTTGGTAATTCCTGCATTATTAACCAGAATATCAAGGTGTCCGTATTCTTTAACTATATCTTTGATCATTGCTTCACAGGCTGCGAAATCACTGACATTGCATTTATATATGGAAGCTTTTCCACCGTTTTCTTCGATGGTCTGTTTTACTTCCTTCGCTCTCTCTTCAGAACCATTGTAATTGATAACCACCTCTGCACCTTCCTTTGCAAGAGCAATAGCAATGGCTCGTCCGATTCCACGTCCTGCACCTGTAATCAGGGCAATTTTATTTTTCAGCATTTTACAGACACTCCTTTCTCACTTCATCCAGATCTTCTGTTTTCTCAACATGTAATGCTTTTACATTTCTGTTGATCTTTTTGAGAAATCCTGTCAGAGTTTTTCCCGGTCCAATCTCAATAAAAGTATCTACACCATCATCAATCATCTGTTCTACACACTGCTGCCAGCGCACAGAGGATGAAACCTGGCTGACAAGCAATTCCTTTACCTGCTCCGGTCCTGTCACATACTGTGCAGTTACATTTGTCACATAAGGTACTGTAAATGACTGGATTTCTACCTTCTCAAGTTCCTGTCCCAGTTTTTCCCCTGCGCCTTTGAGAAGCTCACAGTGAAATGGGCCACTGACTTTAAGAGGAATCACACGTCTGGCGCCTGCTGCCTTTAATGCCTCCCCTGCTGCTGCAACTGCTGTCTCCTCGCCTGTGATCACAATCTGTCCCGGACAGTTATAATTTGCAATGGATACAATTCCCTGTGTCTCATTGCAGATTTTTTCAATCAGCTCTGCATCTGTTCCAAGAACAGCGGACATTGCACCACCTGTAGGATATGCCTCCTGCATAAAAATTCCTCTTTTTCGCACTACAGTAAATGCATCCTCTTCCTTCATAACACCGGAGGCCACCAGTGCTCCGTATTCTCCAAGGCTCAGTCCAGCATTTACCTGAGACCTGATTCCGGCTTCCTCTACAGCTCTTAAGATTGCGATTTCTGCTGTCAGCATGGCAATCTGTGTATATTCTGTAATATTTAATCTGTCATTTTCTTCAAAGCATAAAGCTTTCACATCAAGTCCGGATGCTTTTGATGCGCTTTCAAATACTTCGCGACTTACAGCATATTTTTCATAAAAATCTTTCGCCATTCCTGTATACTGTGCGCCCTGTCCCGGAAATACAAATGCAATTTTAGACATATCATTTTCCTTTCCTTTATTTTTATGTTTATATCAGATGATAACAATTTGTTTCTGATTGCAAATTATTTTAGTTTAAAATATTTTGATACTCAAATTATAATGTCAAAAAATTCTCCCCGAAGCCATCTCTGGCTCCAAGGAGTTATTTGTCATTTCTATATGATTAAGCCTCTACGCCTTTGTTTTTCAGATAATCCATAACAGCTCCGACTGTTGTTAAATCTGTAAGATCTTCAGCCGGGATCTCAATATTGTATTCATCTTCCAGAGCCATAACCAGCTCAAACAGGTCAAGTGAATCTGCGCCAAGATCATCCTTGAAAGAAGTTTCAGCAGTAATTCCTGCTGCATCACAATTTAACTGCTCTGCGATCATTTCACTCATTTTTTCTAACATAATTTTCTCTTCTCCTTTAATTCAAGCCCCGGAATGCTTCTCTTTTTCCTGCTCCGGTTATCACTTGTTTTTTATTATTTTTGTTAAGCAGATGATGATTCTGCTTTTTCTTGTTTTCAACCTTATCATCCGTCAGACCAGTAAATACGTCTCATTTATTCAGATTTGGTTTTATCGGGATTGATTACTTTGATGTTCAAAGTATATATTCTTCCCTCCTGTTTGTCAAGCACTATTTTATTACATTTTTTATTCCTCAAATTTAATCTGCCTTGCCACACTCAGCGCAAGTCCCATCTCTGCCATAAGGAATACGATCGACGTACCTCCATAACTGATAAACGGAAGAGTGACACCTGTATTCGGCATAAGGTTTACAACAACCGCAATATTAAGAATAACCTGCAATGCTATGTGAATAAAAATCCCACTGACCATAAGTGAGCCAAACATATCCGGTGCATTCTGTGCAATAACAAACAGCCTGTATAACAGATATGCATAAAGCATCAGCACGATAAGACCTCCAAAAATCCCCAGTTCTTCACAGATAATTGAAAAAATCATGTCATTCTGTGCCTCAGGTACACTTCCCAGCTTCTGAATACTGTTTCCAAGTCCTCTGCCAAAAAATCCTCCCGAGCCAATCGCATACAATGCCTGAATTGTCTGATACCCCCAACTGTCCGCATATTCTTCCGGATGAAGCCATACCATGATTCGTCTCAGACGAAAGCTTCCACTTCCATCAACACTCACTGTTGCATTCAGAAAAATGACTCCGATCACTGCCAGCGCAATAACAACACCTGCAATAATAATAAAAATCTTAATATCCGGGTGAGCCACAAAAATCAGTCCTGCAGTAATACAGAAAATAATAATTGCTGTACTCAGATTGTCCGTAAATACATATGCAGCCAGTGCCAGTCCGCCTCCCACAACAGCAAGAACCATACAGCCCTTTAAGGTATGGACTTTCTTTCCCATATGCACGATCATATATGGGAGGCAGACAATAACTGCTATCTTGGCAAGCTCTGCCGGCTGGAACTGAACCGGTCCAAGATTCAGCCATCTCTGGGCACCATGAGAAGACTGCCCCAGCGGTGTTTTTACCAGTGCCATCAACACCAGTGCCGCTACATACAAAGCTGTGCTAAAACGGTTCAGTATCCGATAATTGAGCCTGGAAATGATCAGTGCCATGATAATACATGCCACGCTGATGATGGCCTGTTTTTTAAAAAAATACATGTCGCTTCCGTAATTTATCTGAGCCATATAGGAGCTTGTACTGTACAGCATGATAAGCCCAAAACAGGTCAGCAGTACAATAACTGCTACCAGACTGTAATCATAATAATCTGTTTTTGTTTTTCGACGCGCCCTGCTCTTGGAAGATGCTGTTGAATACGACTTTTTTTGTGATTTTGTATTTTCCATTTAATCACCTGATGCTTTCTTGTTTTCTAAAATTCCCATCTGACTTTTTTATTATAACAGAAAGCTTTTTCATAAGCAATGGGGCAGTTGCCTGATTGCATCCGCCCCATTTTAGTTAAGTCTGGCTGTTCATCTTTCCCTTATTCTGTATGTCTCAGGTTTATGATATCTATTTCTCATCATCACTGATTTCAATCGGGTCAGATTCGAAAATAAATTTAACATTTCCGTCCATATCGCCGGATCTGTCTGTGAATGTTGTGTACATTACATCGTCAGACTGGATTACCTCAAATCTGTCAAGAATATCCTGAAGATCTCCGTTTACTGTATCATCCAGTTTCTTAATACCTTCTTTATAGAATTTCTTCTGTCCTTTGTTCAGTTCTTTTGCTCCGTCATTCAGATCGCTGATACCATCTTTAAGCTGATCACTGCCATCAGAAAGCTTATCTGCACCATCCATTAACGTCTGAGTGCCGGATACAAGGCTGCCTGTTCCTGATGCAAGGGTCTGTGCTCCGGATACAAGTGTCTGGGTTCCTGATGCAAGCTTAGATGCTCCGCTGTTTAATGTAGAACTGTTCGAAGAAAGCTGATCTGCTCCGCTGTACAGTGTTCCACTGTTAGATGCCAGCGTTTCCACGCCACTTGTAATCTGACCTGTTGCAGAATTGATCTGAGACATACCACTGGTCAGGCTCTTTCTTGCGCTCTTAAGAGTCTTGGCTCCTTTTAACAGTGTCTGTGCATTAACATTATTTTCGCCCTGAAGCTGTGCAATTCCATCTGTCAGTGTCTTTCCGGAACTAAGCAGTGTATCTGCGCCGGAAATCATCTGTTCTGTGCTTGCTTTTGCAAGGCTTTCATATCCACTCTGGAGAGATTTATTTGCAGTAGTCAGCTGATCAGAGCCTGCTTTCAGCTGATCGATTCCCTGCAGCATTTCCGGAAGCTGCTGTCCAAGTCCGGTAAATAATGTACTCATCTGATTTACTACTGTAGCAATCTGGGTTCCTGACTGAGCAAGCTGGGTTCCACTTGCTTTTAATGTGCCATCATTAGAAGTAAGCTCTTTTGCACCTGCATTTAACTGTGATACAGTTTCCTGCACTGTCTTCATTCCCTGAGTTAATGCCTGTAATTGCTGTTTCATCTGTTCAATACTGCTGTTGACTGCCTCTTCCTGTGCATCTGCTGTTGATTCTGCACTGGACGCAGATGCCCTTAAAGCGTCTGCTGCTGACTGTAATGCTGACGTATCAGGTGCGGAGGCTGTAATTGTGGATGTATCAATATTAGATGCACTGTCCTCAGCTGCCTGAATAGAACCTAACGCACCATCAATCGCAGCTTCTACAGCAGCTGCTGTTTCATCATCCATATTGCTGGTATCAATATTATACAAAGCAGATTCTGCTGCTTCTAGCTGACTGCTGACTGCTGCAACTCCTGCATCTACAGAAGATGCATCTACAGAAGCCTCTGCGGAATCACTGATCCAGGATTCAATTGCATCTGCCTGACTGTTCATGGTTTCAGCACTGTCATTTAACTGTCCGGACATTGCATTTGCACTTTCTTCTATTTCTGAAGCTGTGGAAGCTCCCATGTTTTCAAGTGAGCTCTCAAGCTGGCTCAGTCCTGATGCAAGCTGTTCTACACTTTCAATATACTGGCCAACTGCAGAAGTGTAATCAGAAACGCCTGTTGTATAAGCCGTCATGCTGTCACTGAAATTAGCAATCTGATTTGCATCGATTTTAGATGAAAGAGCTGTCATTTTTTCTACAGCAGTCTGGATTCCATTTACAGCAGTATCAATTCCCGGAACAACCTGACCAATTCCATTCACTAAGCTCTTGATACCACCAGCATACTGACCCACACCGCCTGCAAGCTGATTAACTCCTGCAATATACTGCTGCATTCCGTCTGTCAGAGTAGTTGTTCCTGTTACATAGCTCTGCACACCGCCTGCAAGCTGATTGCCGCCTGCAACATATGCATTTACACCATCGGAAAGAGATTTCATCCCTGCCTCATAGTCCGCCATCTTGCTGTCCAGCGTATCTACTCCTGCTGTATATTGTTTGATTCCATCTGAAAGTGTGTCTGCCCCTGCTGTATAAGAGGAAACACCACTGTTTAAAGTCTGTGCCCCTGTATTCAGTGTCTGTGCTCCGCTGCTTAATTCCTTTGCTCCGTCATCCAGTTCTTTTGCTCCGTCATTCAGATCACTGACACCACTTTTCAGAGTTCCGATTCCATCATAAAATTCTTTATATTTGTCATTGAGTTTATTAGTTCCATCATAAAGATCTTTGGTTCCGTCTACCAGTTTTACTGCTGCATCCGTCAGATCTTTCATTGAATCCTTCAGCTCATCCAGTCCATCCACATCATCCAGATCAATATCTTTGAAAATATCTGTAAGTGCTACGGTAAATGTAGAATTCATCTCACAGTCTGTAACATCTGCTTCCACTGTAAATCCTTCAGGGATATTCACTTCATCTGCAATATCAGAAGACATATCCAGACTTTCTTTCATTCCCGGCATACCAAAACCGACAACAACATTTCTGCTTCCGTCAGAAATAACCTTACCGTTATCTACTGTAATATTGGAGAAATTATCTGTAGAAAGGATCATTCCTGTCACCATAACAAAGGGTGAATAAATATCAGTCTTTTTGCCATTCACTGTTTTGGTTGTTTTAGAAGTATTTGCATATGTCACTTCCATTTTCAGATGTCCTGTCTTTCCTGCCAGAGCTTCCGGAGAAACCTCAGTTCCATCCATATAATATTTAATTCCTACGGAAACCGGGAGATTTTTCTCTGTCTTTCCCTGATAATAAATATCCTTTCCATCAGTACTCCAGGTCAGATCATTTCCGTTCTGAGTAAATGTTTCATCACCTTTTACGTTTTTTATATCCTGAAGATCAGAGGCATCTTTCACCTCAGAATTGGAACTGTCTCCGGAATTTTTCAGCCAGTCAGATACTGTGACATCCGTTACTTCTCCTCCGGCAGTTGTATTTACATAAACGGTTTCTTCTTTCTGCAATCCATTATCACCTGTTGAAGCAGCTGCCATTACAGTACCTGCTCCGAGAACTACAGCCATTCCTGCTGCAAGCGTTGCTGCAGCTGCTTTCTTTCTGTTTCTGTTCATAATAACTTACTCCTTTATTCTATCTCTTTACAATAAGCTTCTTTTTAAAAATCCTGAATCACTGTTTCTTCTCTTTTGCCGGTTTCTTCTTGGCAAATCCAATAGATGTGTGGCAGATGAGAGAATCAAATATCATAAACATAGCCGGAAGTATAAACAATACCACCAGTGTACTGATCACAGCTCCACGTGAAAGCAGGTTTGTGATACTTCCAATCATATCTACCTGTGTATAAAGACCAACTCCGAAAGTTGCCGCAAAGAAGCTGCAGCCACTAATCACAATTGACTTCATGGAAGTTTTATGTGCGATGGCAATGGATTCTTTCTTACTCTTTCCAAGACCACGTTCTTTCTGGTATCTGCTGGTCATAAGGATTGCATAGTCAACAGTAGCTCCCAGCTGGATACAACCGATAACAATGCTTGCTACGAACACCACTTCCTTTCCCTGATAATAAGGAACGGACATATTGACAAAAATCGCAAACTCAATAACTGCAACCAGAATAAACGGAAGCGAAATGGATTTAAACACAACCATGATAATAATGAAAATTGCCAGGATAGAGATAGTATTTACAGTCTTTAAATCCACATCCGTAACATCCTGAAGATCCTTGGTCAGAGGTGCTTCTCCGATTACCATAGATTCCGGACTGTATCCTTTTACAATCTTCTGGATCTCATCAATCTGATTGTTTACCTCGTCTGTGGCTGTTTTATATTTGGAGCAGATAAATTCCATCTCGTACTCATCGCTTTCCAGCATCTTCTTCAGATTACTTGGGATCATGGTATCCGGGAATGCCGCACCTACGAAAGAGTCCATTCCAAGTGCCCATTTTACACCATCAACATCCTTGATCTGGTCAAGCATTTCTGTTTTTTCTTTTGATGTCAGACCTTTCTTTAATAACACCATATGAACATTATTCATATCAAAGGTTTCCTGAAGTTTGGCATTTGCCACATTACTGTCCAGCGTGGAAGGAAGTGACTTGTCAATATTGTAGTAATTCTTCAGATTGTTATTTCCATGAATTGCCGGGAAAAGCATTACCAGAAAAATGATCAGCCATACTTTATAATGCTTTGTAATAAAAGCAGATGCCTTATCAAAGCTTGGAAGCAGCGGCTTATGTGTTGTTTTTTCAATGGCTCCGTCAAAAGTAAGCACCAGAGCAGGGAGCAAAGTAACACAACACAGAACACCGATAACAACTCCCTTGGCCATTACGATACCCATATCACGTCCAAGTGAGAAGGTCATAAAGCAAAGTGCGATAAATCCGGCTACTGTTGTAATAGAACTTCCGATTACAGATTTGAAGGTTGCATTGATGGCATGTGCCATAGCCCTCTCTTTATCACCCTCAAACCGCTTCTTATTCTCCTCATAACTGTTCAGCAGGAAAATGGAATAATCCATGGTAACACCAAGCTGCAGGACTGCTGTCAGTGCCTGAGTGATGTATGAAATCTGACCAAGAAAAATATTACTTCCAAGATTATACAAGACTGCAACACCAATGCAGAGCAAAAACAAAACCGGAACTACCAGAGAATCCATTGCAAGGAGCAACACTATCAGAGAAAGGCAGGAAGCAATCACAACGTAAATCGGCATTTCCTTAAGTGCGATCTGTTTGATATCAGTAACAATGCCTGTCATTCCACTGACAAAACAATTCTTTGAAGTAATCTTACGAATCTGCGTCACAGCTTCCATGGAAGTTTCTGATGATGTTGTATTATCAAACAACGCGATCATCATAGTTGCATCTCCGTTAAAAAATGCCTCTCTCAAATCCTTCGGAAGCATTTCTACAGGAACGGAAACATCCAGGACACTGTCATACCACAGTACTTTTTTCACGTGATCAACTGCTTCGATTTTCTCTTTCAGAGCAGCTACATCCTTCAGTTCCATATCCTCCACCACTATCATGGAAAAGGCTCCCATCCCAAACTGATCTACCATAATGTCCTGTCCATCAACTGTCTCAAGGGTATCCGGCAGATAACTCAGTACATCGTAGTTGATTCTGGTCGCCGCCATACCGAGATATGAAGGGATCAGCAATGCAATTCCGATGATAATGATCAGTATCTTGTGTTTTGCAATCCACTTTCCTACCTTAATCATCTTTTTCTCCTCTTCTTTCTTTATTATTGATACTGTTTGATCATTCTATGACTAACAGTCATTTTTTATTTCATGGAATGTTATATAACAAAAATGACTTTCAGTCAATAATCATTCTTCACAATTTGTCTAAATTTTTCCAGAACAAAAATGTAATATTGACTTTCAGTCATTTTTGTTTAAAATAGTAATTATATATGATCACAATATAATTACAAAGTAAGCTTATGTTGCTGTGAACAGTAAGACGCTTATTGCTTTTCGCAAACTCCGCAGCGGGACTTACCTGATTCGGTTAAAATGTTATGTATACAGTAGAGGAAGGAATGAATCTGAAATGGGAAAACTGGAGCTGAATAAAAAGAAGAAAAAAGATGCTCTTTTCAACACTGCCTTTGAACTTTTTACGACGAAGGGACTTACCAAAACTACAATTTCAGATATTGTAGATCAGGCCGGGGTTGCCAAGGGGACTTTTTACCTCTATTTTAAGGATAAATATGATATCCGGAATAAACTGGTTTCCCACAAGACCGGAGAATTGTTTTTCCGGGCCCATGAGGCTGTGCAGAATGCACATATCAGCGAATTTGACAGGCAGGTACATTTTATTATAGATTACATTCTTACTGAGTTGAATAAAGACCGTACTCTCCTGCTGTTTATTTCAAAGAATCTTGCCTGGGGTGTCTTCAAGGGTGCTTTTGAGGAAAAAATGCCTGACGACGAATATAATTTTTATCAGTCCTATCTGGATATGCTTGCTCAAAGCGGACTACATTATAAAAATCCGGAACTGATGCTCTTTACGATCATTGAGCTGGTAGGTTCCACCTGCTACAGCTGCATTCTGTATCAGCAGCCTGTGTCTCTGGCTGAGTACCGTCCTTATCTGCACAGGACTATTTCAGGAATTATGGAAACTTTTTCACAGGATCATACTACATGTGAAGTTTTGTCTTCCGACACCAAAACACATGTGGACCATACAGCATAATCACTATGGCAACCCTCATAAATGATACATTTAAAAAGATTGCTGTAAAAAAGGCAAGCCTCCGGAGCCCAGATTTTTCATTCTGTATCCCGGAGCGTGTCTGAAAAATCATTCCCGCAATCTGCACGCCCCACTTTGCGGGATATTTCACCCGAATTCAGTTGCCGTAGCCCGCTACGGCGCCCTCATCCGGGCAAAATATCCCACAAATTGTGACGCACATCTTGCAGAAAGCCTTTTTCAGACACACTCCGGAGGTTTGTCTTTTTTATAATTTGTAGGTTTCCAGATCATCAGGAATCCAGAGATTTCCTTTATAATACTGTCTGCCTTCTTCTGTGTAGAGCTCCTTTCGTCTGGAAATATTTTTATCCTCTGTATGATACAGAATCAGATTCTCTGCTTCCAGTTTCTGTGCCAGCTCACAGGCATCCTTTACAGTAGAATGATGTTTCTCATATGGTTTGAATTTATCTGCCTGAGAGAACAGACAGAATGCTTCATGAAGAAGCCATGTGCTGTTTTTGGCATATTTCTGTTCACATTCATTATATGGCTCATCTCCACAACAGGTCAGCTTCTTTCCCTCTGCGTACTCCATGCAGAACCCAAACTGTTTTGCCTTTGTAGACAGAATATCAAAAAATGTCACCCTGTGTCCCAGAATCGTTCTATCTTCTCCGTCCTTTATTTCTTCCAGATGGACTTTGTCTCCGATAAATTTCGTTTCCTTTGGTGTGAGAAGCATCTCTGCCATCTGTTTCAGCAGGCTGATCACTTCATCATGTCCATAGATAGTCACTTCACTGTCAAACTGTCCTCTTGCCATTCCCTGACAATACATACGAAGCATCCATATTATTCCAAGCAGATGATCAATGTGTTTATGTGTCACAAATATAGTGCTGATTTCTTTCCAGCTGATTCCTGCGTCCTCCAGCTGCTTCAGAATTGTATTTCCGCCACCTCCGTCTATCATAAAATATTCTTTATCTTCATTTAGCGCAAAACAAGTGTTATAGCATTTCGTCACCTTTGCATTTCCGGTTCCCAATATTGTAAGTTTCATCTTTATGTACCTCCCGACTTTCTTTGGATGCTGACACTTGGCAGGCAGCAAATATTTCCTATATATAATAGCATATTCTAAAGTAAAAAGGAATCTGTCTATCAGACGATATGAATCTTCGTTACTGTTCACTCCGTTCACAGTAACTTAGCCAAAATTCCAGATTGCCTGCGGCAATGGAATTTTGGCTTGTATGTCTCGGGATTTTGGCATATTCATGCCAAAACACCTCGCGGGATAGTGGTATGTGAACAGTAACGAATCTTCACTATGGCAATGAAATTTCGACTTGTATGAGCACGGTTTTATGAGCATGACATAAAATATAATGTAAACAGTTTTCAGAGAAGGGAATTATATATGGAAAATTATCGGATGGGATGTTCCGGCAACCGCCCTTATAACCGTACCTGCGGTATGAATATGCCTCAGCCTTCAAATAGAAATATGAACAGTTCCGAATGCTCTGTCAGAAACACGACAAGCTGCAACTGTACTATACCGGGTGTCAAAGAAAAAAAACATGAAATGTTTTCGCATCTTCAGTATCTGGAACCTGCAATGGCATATGTTCCCTGCCAGAAGTTTACAGAGAATTTCCCACTGCAGTATGCATTAAATGCAGGAACCATTTTCCCACAGTTATGCAAACCATTTTGTGGAAAGAGAGGTATTCGAAGATGAAAACAGATTGCTCCCAAAAACAGTTATTAAACCGTATCGATCAGGTCAGTTTCGCAGTCAATGATATGACTCTGTACCTTGACACACATCCCTGTGATGAAAAGGCTCTGACTTACTGTCACGAACTTGTGCTGGAACGAAAAAAGCTATTAAAAGAATACGCCGAAGCATATGGTCCCCTGATTATTGACATTACAGATCAGACCGGAGAATCCATCTGGAAATGGATGGAACAGCCATTCCCATGGGAAAAGGAAGGAGCGTGCAGATAATTTATGTGGAATTATGAAAAAAGGCTTCAATATCCGATCAATATCACACAACCCAATGCCAAAATTGCACAGTATATCATGAGCCAGTACGGTGGCCCGGATAGCAATACCCTATAATATAAAAATACCGAAAAATGATACAATATCTTATGGGTAAGGGTACTCATTGTACCCATACTCTTTTTTTATTTATATTTACTTTAAATCGCAATTAAATCTTTCCAAGTAGCAGATCCGCAAATACCATCCACTTCCAGAACTTCTTTTCTAGATTCCTGATAAGCTTTCAGAGCGTAAATCGTGTTTGCATCTGCTGTCCATGTAAGTTTCAGAGCTTTGCCGTTTTTGCCTTTAAAGCCTCTGGCTCTTAATATTTCCTGTAAGAGAAGCACAGATGTATTTTTGTCTCCTGCTTTTACTGTCTCTGGGTTAAACATGTAGCTGCCTCCTTCTGGGTTTGTTGTCTTGTCTGTTTCATCTTTATCTGCAGATAAAACAATTGAATAGTCCGGTGTACAAAATTTTGTCCCCGGAAGATTACTGTTGTAATAGCTCTTCTGGCACACCCCGCCACCATTTGCCACGATACCGGATGCTCCGGAAGTATTTCCCTCAATCGTCCAGAACCTGTCTCCGGCTACTTTTGTTACAAAGCCGGTGTGGGTAAATGTATCGCCGTGTTTAAATATAACAATATCTCCAACTTTTGGATTGGCATTTTTTACAAATAAGACGCCTAAGGTTGGGCAGTATACATACGGCCAGTGTTTTAAGAGTTTCTTTGCATTATCCAGACCAAAAGCTTTCATGAAACACCAGGAGATAAACGCTGCGCACCAGGGCTGCCCCTGATAGGATGGTTTTATATCTCTCCAATATTTTGTATAGTTTGCTGATCCGGCATTTCCAGTCTTGCTGTCAAGCTGGCTGTTATTTTTCTTTTCCAGGTACCCGATCTCTTCTTCTGCAATTCCCAGAACTACGTTGATAGCTTCACTCTTTGTCATGACTGTGTTTTCCTTTTCTATATCTTTTGCTTCGTTATAATCTTTGTAAAATATATTTCTATCTACAGTTCCGCTGATGCCTGGTATCTTCGCTTTGCTGGAATACTGCCAGCCCACACCAAAGTCCGGCCGGAGTCGTTCCTGTAAGGTGCCGTTATCTGATGCCGGATAACGTGCGATCCAGAAATCATATTTTTTCAGATGGCTACAAATTACATTCAGGTACCAATCCACATTGCAATAAATACCAAATTTATATCCCGCTGCCGTGATAATCTTTTCGAATGCTTCTGCCAATTTATGGATCTGTTCAGCTCCGAGGCTTCTCTGATTATTCCATTCCAGATCCAGCCAGACCGGATACTGCAGTTTTCGCCCGTTCAGAACTTCCACTACTTTTCTGGCTTCGCTCTGTATCTCCGCAACTGTCATGGCATAACTGTATTTATATGCTCCGGTTGGAATGTTATGTTTCTGACATCCGGAGTAATTTTTCTCAAAGCAGCTATCAATCACGTTTCCGGCTTCTGTGATCCGGAGTATTGCAAAGTCCATTCCGTAGTTTGCTACGGTATCCCAGTCGATTGCTCCTTGCCATGCTGAAACATCTATTCCTCTTATTTCCATGTCCGTCTCCTTTCACAGAGAAAATAGGGATTAGGGATGATCACTCATCCCCTGAATTATTCGTCCTTATTTGCTTGTTTTACAATCTGGTTTACATATGTAGAAAGACCAGCAATCAGGATTCCCTGTGTGATTGCTGTAAAGATTGCCATTGCAATATCCTGTCCGGTACCGCAGGTGCAGGTGGCAAACACATAGATTGCGCAGATTGCAATGCTGATTCCGCCAAGGATAAGCGGGATATACTTATCTTTTACTGCCTGCGCCTGTTTGAGCGCCATTCCTACAAAATATAAGGCAATCGCTACTACGATGAGTTCCGGTTTTACATAGTTAATGATCTGTTCCATAGTCATTCTCCTTTTTGTTTGATATGTAATTCATCAATTTCCTGCTTCATTTTGGTCACCATACCATTCCCGCCTAACACATGATAGGCGTCGTACATTTCACAGAAGTTCTGGTATGCATACGATGGAATGTTTCCGAACTTTGTGTACTTTGCGTGATACTCTATCATCTGCACGCGGAGCAGGAGCATAGTCCCCTTACTATTTGCATCCCGGTCTTTTTTCTGGTTCTTCAAGATCCAGACGATATACCCTAAAAGAACCGGTAATACAATAGTATATGTCTGCATGAGTATTTCTTTCACTGTTTCACTCTTTCTCCGGTTTGCGCCGGCACAATTTTAAAACGGTAATATGTCTTTCAGCGGCTCTGCTCTTATATTCTCTGGCAGTTCATCATCGTCAACATCTGCGTATTTACGGCAATTAAATTCTACAAGATCAATATCCTTTTCAATCTCCTGCAGAGTTTTATCGCTCTGGCCGTTTGCAAGCAGGACCAGATCAAAGATGATGGACCAGAGTTTGCTTATGATCTGTAATTTTGTCATTTATTCTCCTCTGGTAAAGAAATGAGTTCCTGATATTCTTTATCTGTAAGTTTTCCACGTTCCTTTGCCTGTTCTACCATTTTCAGCCAATTTTCGTGGTTATACATTTTCTTCATTTTCAATAAAATTCTGTACATCTTCATCCTCCTCTTCCGGAATATAAACGTCTGTCATTGCTGCCAGATACTGAATTGTTACGTTCTGGTTTTCAATGATTTTTTTCTGCTTTTCTACGGTTGCTCTGAGGTTCTCGTCCTCTGCCGCTTCCGCAGGTGTCTGAGTCATTTTTCTTACTTCCATGTTCTTCACCCTTTCTTAACTGTTTTAAATATTTCTGAGTCCTTTGTTTTACTTTATACGAATTTCCTTTATCAGCATTATTTTTCCAGGAATTGTGATGTTCATCTACTTTTTCCGGTTCAAGTTCTCCTCTCTGTGATTTATGAACCATCCTCACAAGAGTTTTTCTTTCATGCTTTACACTATCTGAGTTAAGCGTCATGATTATCCTTCCTGTTTCTGTCAGCCGATAGTCGAATCCCAAAAATGTAAATCCTTTTTCAAGCGGTGTTATGTGTGATTTCTTTTCATTTGCTTCCAGCCCGTATATCTGCAATTGCTTCATTATCTCACCGAAAACTCTCTCAGCCTGTTTTCTTGTTTTAACAAGAATCCAGAAATCATCCATGTATCTGATATTGTATTTTACATGCAACTGTTCTTTGATATAATGATCTAATGGATCCAGAAGTGAAATACCGGCAATCTGTACCATTTGAGATCCTGGATTGTATCCGGTTTCTCCTGCGTACTGGTCTCGTAAAACTCCACACGACATTTCTGTTGTATCCTTATCCGTCAGATTCCTTATTTGCCTTTCTACATCGCTGTGCCGCATGTTTAGGTAGTATCCATGTATGTCAACCTGAACTATCCATCCTTTTGTGCCGTATCTGCAGTAATAATTCCATAGATATTTTTTAACCAGTGTTCTTGCAAAGTCTGTTCCCTTTCCTGTCTGGCAGGCACAATTTGAATAAGTGAATCTCTTTGTCATTTGAGGATAAAGAGAATTATCATTAATGCTCCTTTGATATACCCGGTCCTTAAACGGAATGCTGAGAGCTTCCCGGCGTTTCGGATATGTTATCAATACCGTTTTAGGTTTTCCATTCTTCCATGTTCCGTCCTGATGCTGATGTTTCATCCGGAGTATATTTTCTTCTCCATTTAACAAAAACGACTTAACTGATGGTTTCCATGTTACTCCATTCTTACATTTCAGCATTGATTCGTATAAACTATCATAGCTTGTTATATGATCTTTCATCTTTTGTGCTTCCGCAGTTTCTCAGTGCTGGCAGGCTTATGTAAGTCACGCACTGTCTCTTTCGATTATCCGCGGTATTGTTTAGGCTTATGCCAGGGATTTCGGCTCCTTGTCTATATCTTCAAGGCGATCATTGCTATGCAATAACCATAATGCTTTTAGGAAGACAATCGGGGCATACACATTCGAGTTCCATGCGTTCGTGTTGTTGACGTTGCCACTGGTGTTCACATTCATGACGTTGTTAGCGTTGCCACGGTTAGCTGAACGAGAAAACACATTCTGAGGTGATAGCCTACGTCCCATATTTTTTATGAGTACCGGTCTACATCAGACTCTCGCCATTTCTTGATGTAGTTCCTAACTTTGAGCGTCTGTTCTGACCAGTATTCTATCCTTTTGCCTTTCAGGTGAAAGAGAGGGTGCGCAAGCCCGATCAGTGCAAGTAAGTTGTTACAATCCAGAATCGCCTGACGCTGCAGTTTGCTTCTCCAGGCCCATAGCTCTTTCTTATTCTTTTCTGTTACCCGGATATTGTTTGCGGTCCAGGCATTTATATAAATGTCTTTCGCTGTCCGGATGATATCGTCCGTGAGCGCAGATTGATATTCCGGAAGAAATACCTTTTTATTCTTGCAGATCTGAATCGTGTAGACCGCCAGCTCTCTTGCGTACCATACTGCATTTAACTGTCTATTCTGCGGTGTGTCCGGTACATTTCTCTCACCTGCTTTAACTGCCATTTCTTTTCCTTTCTATCCCTGCATCCGTGGGTGCAGGGATTATTTGATTGCTGATTATACGACGACAAGCGGGGCATACACACTCGAGTACCATGCGTTCGTGTTGTAGACGCTGCCACTGGCGTTCACAAACACGACGCTGGCAGCGATGCCACGGTTAGCTGAACGAGAAAACACACGCTGAGGTGATGTGTGGTTCGCAGCTGAATATCTAATCATAATCGGATAGGTTTTCCATGGTTCAATTGGTATTTTGGAATTTGTTCTCCGCTGCCAGTATTCGTGAACTGTTCCCTCCTCTTTGCTCATGTTGACATTCATCTGAGACATGGATGCAAGGAGCACTCTGTCGTATGTGATATCTGTCACGCCGCCATCATTGACCGTGTTCGCAAGTGTAGTTACTTTGACCGTCTTTAATGCTGCCAGCATATCCGCAGGCATTCCGCAGAGGAAACCGTCTTTTGTGGCTAACTGGCTCGGTGCAATATCCCAGTCGTCCTGTTTTGTCCACCATTTGCCCTTTGGTTGTGTTGAATTGAGCCACTGACGGGCCGCTGAGTATTTCCAGCGATTCCATCCGTATGCTGATTCCTGCATACTGTTAAGATTTCCGTTTCTGGTTGTGTGCTGCATGGTTCCCAGATCTGTTCCGTCTGATCCGGATGTAACTGCCACGGTTTCAATTGTGGTGATCCCGTCTGCAGCATAAGAGGTTGCTTTCCAGTTGCTCGGCGCAACGTCCGGCATCTGTGTGAATCCATATACTGATCCGCCTGCAGGTACGGCCTTGGTCAAAGTAAACTGCCAGTATGTGTCTGCTTTTGCATTATTTCCCCAATCCTTTTCTAATTTGAGGTGATAAGTTCCTGCTGCCAGTCCATCCGGACAGCGCAAGAATGCACGGTTGCTAAACTGTAATCCAAATGGGGTTGTGTAATGCGCTTCCAGGAATGTTCCTGGAATGACTTCTCCGTCCTCCAGTTCTACATTTTCAAAATGTGTAACCTGCCACGGGAAATCATATTCCTGGCCGACGGCAGTATCTGTCCATTTCTCAAGAATCTGGTCTCCGAAATCAAAAATTTTCTGAGCGTACCCATTTCTGGAAAGTCCGCTGATCTGGTCCCACGTTGATATGTTTTCCAGGTTTGCTGCCTGTGTAAATGCCATTGTCTGCAATGCCTGTGAAATTTCTTTCATAGTGCTTTCGCGTGGGAAATTAATGAGTGTCTGGTCTCCTGTTGCCATTTCTGTTCCTCCTTTATTTATAATCTCTAGTTATTCTGTATAGACAATATCAAGTCCTCCATCCTCACTGTTTATGGAAAAACTTATATGATTCGTCTGCTTTTTAATAGTTTCTGTTAATATTTGTGCTTCTTTTGTCTGATTCTTGGATTCCTCCGTGGCTTTCTGCGCTGACTGTACAATTTTATCAACATCTGGAAGAGTCGCCGCATTGATAAGCATCTGAGCAAAGTCTTCCTTTGTTCCGAGGTATCCTTTTTCTAGTGCGATTGCATATGCGCTTACTGCACCTAAGTCTTCCCAAATCACGCCATCACCTCCAGCCTTCCATTTTTCATCCTGAAGCTTGCCTTGTCTCTACTTATGCAAATCAGTCTTCCGTTATCGTCAAGTTCCAGGTGCATATAGTTTTGTAATGACTTAGGAATATATGCATATAAATGCCCGTCTTTTTTTACCCATATGCGTGTTGACTCATATTTGGGTTGATATGGTCTGATTGGTCCATCAGACGTGAAAATGATATTTACTTCTGCAGCTTTCATATTTTCCTCATCATTCTGTATAGACGATATCAAGTCCGCCGTCTTCACTATTTATTGCCAAAGTTATATGTTGCGTCTGAGCGATCAGTGCATCTGTTGCGGACTTGGCGGCAGCCGCCTGGTCTTTAGCAGCTTTTGCGGCGGTATTTGCATTTGTTGCCGCTGTTTCAGCTGTAGTCGTGGCAGTTTTGACAGCTTCTAAGGATTTTCCAATTTCTGTGCTTAAATTTGCCGCGTCCGAAATCGTTTTTTTGAGTGTCGTATCCTTTGCAGTTGCATCCGCAATTGTCTTGTTCAGATTATCTTTCGCTGTCTTTATGTTTACATCAAATCTTCCAATCTCCTGATTGGTATGTTCTGTAATTCCTTGCTGTGCTTCTGATTCTTTCAGTGCAATATAATCTTCTGTCTGACTCTTTACATTCTTTACGGATATCTCCTGCTGACTGATTATAGTCTGTATCGCCTGTTTCCTTGTCTTATCAATTTCTGCCTGAGCCAAAGTGACCGATTCGGTCACTTTTTCATCAAATCCGGTGATCTGTGCATTGATATTCTGTTCAGACTCTGATGCTACCTTTCTGGACTGCTCCGCGCTCTGGGCGTAGCCTGCAGCACTGTCTCTGCTATTCTCAGCTTCCTGCGCTGCTTGCACAGTGTTGGAATGTAACTGCTGCATATCCGTGTGAGCTGATTCTATTTCCTGCTGTGACAGCTCTACTGCTGCTCTGGATGTCTCAACCTGTTTGGCTTTATTAATCACATCATCATAGGCTGCAATATATTCCGGTGTCATATCTCCTGGAAGGGCTATCATCTGCCAATGCTCTGAATTATGACCCGAATCAGGAGCGATTCCTGTGATTGTTGTCTCCAGCTCTGCCAGGCAGAAGTATGAGCCGCCCTGATATGAAACTGCATCAAGATATTCGTAGGCAGCTGAAGAATCATATTCTCCTCTCGGATTTAAGGCAACATTCCCCAAATCGGTTTCTATGTAGTTATTTTCTGTATTCATTTTATCCTCCTGTCACATTTTCAGTCTGTACTTCAGACGTGATCCGGTTCTTCGGAACCGAACCTTATCAACTGCTGGATCTGAATACAGTTTTAATTTGCCTGTCACAACTCTAAATGCAGCAAAAAAGACATTTCCTGTTTCTCCTTTCAGATCAGCTTTTTTCTGGCGGATATAACTATCAATGTCTTTCTTTCCATTTTCCACTCTGCCCGAAATAGATGTGGTCTCTTTCTTTGCCTGTTCAGCGTAATATTTTGCATTATCTGTATCACATTCTGGATGTTTCTCATGTCCATGCGTCCATGCTTCAGCCTGCTCCTGGGCTCTTTCTGCTCTTCCAGCTGCTTCACTCACGGCTTCGACTGCTTTCCGGAAGAGCTCCGGTTCTCCTGGTGTTCCAGGAACCTCAGGTTTTGGTCTTGCTTTAACCGGTATGGTTATTTTATGTTCTGTGTTTCCAGCTGTGTTTTCACTCAGGTATATAAATGCGTATATTTTGTAATTTTGATCAGTTTCTTCGTTTTCCAGCATAGAATCCGGAATAGGCACATCTGTTACAGAATCTTTCGTTGTTCCTATTCTTGTTACAGATGTTCCACCTGTTTCTTCCAGCGAGAAATGCATTTCTACTGCCCTTGGAAGATTTAAGCCCTGAATCCGAAGAATCTGTCCGTAATCATACTGCCACGCTGTTTCGGCCCGAATATTTGTTTCTGTTTCTGAAAAAACAGCAGTGATTATATTATTCCTCTTCTGCCTCCCTCTTTAGCAAATTCCATTCTTTTTCCGTGATAATATCCAATGCCCATTCTTTCGGGATGTATAGTTTCATTCTTTTATTGATTTTATTTTTTCTGTAATATCTGTTCCAGAAGTAAGCATTCGCCAGTGCTCTTGCTTTGTGCATAATGCATATATATGTTGCCCTGGCGTCCGGTGTACCGAAAATCTGGTAATTGTATGCAGTGCACCAGCTGCAGCCCTCTGCGATATGACAGTTAAAGCACTCGTCTGTGCTCTGTGTTCTCCTGTCAATTTTTTTCAAACGCTCTACGCGGCATCTGTCGCATTCCGTCTGGCAGATTCCATGATCTACATCTCCGATTGAATAAGGTTCCTGTTGATTTCCCAGAGAGCTTTCCATGTAGCGCAAACACGGATATATAATTCCTGCCGGATCTACGGCCAGCATAACACCATTCCCACCGCACCAATTTTCAAGATCATCCTCCTGTTTTGGATGGAAGAACTCCTCTTCAAACAGCGAACAATAATAATCATTTTCGAAATCCATATTATTTTCCAGAATGTAATCCGCGAGACGTTTCATTTCGTTATATAGTACGGTGGCGTGAATTGGTTTCCATCCATCCTCGTATACGCAGTTCGCATTTATTTCGTAATATCCCAGTTCAAACATATGGACAATCGCATCGTATGTATGCATGACATTGGCCGGCGCGATAGTGATCTTTGAACCCATGTAATTTCCTTTATTCATCCAATCTTTTGCAGCAGATACTGCAAGGTTATATGATGGACTTCCATCCGGGAATATGCGGCAGGAATCATGCAGTTCTTGATTCCCGTCAACTGTGACCGAGAAAGACAATCTGTTCTTCCATTTATCAAGTACTTTCCTGACCTCTGGATCATGATATAATGTTCCGTTTGAGCATATAGAAAACATTGTTTTATCAAGCCAAGGGTGATTAAGTTCTATCATTCTGTCAATTGCATATGAGCATATCTGATCTATTAATTTTGCTTCTAGCAATGGTTCACCGCCAATGAAGTCAATAATCAATCCTGGGGATTTGCGAGGATTGATATATTCTTTCATCCCTTTTTCTCCGGTTAGCAACAGATCTATCATTTTCTCAGCCGTTTCAAGGCTCATTTTGCGTTTTCCTTTTTTGATCTGGTAGCAATATGTACACGCCAGATTGCAATCATCCGTCACCTGGAAGGTGACTGTTTGTGTTAAGATTCTTTCTTTTTCATCTGCCTGATGAAGTTCCGGATATAATCGGCTTAATTGTTCCGTGTACTGCTCAGTTCTTTTCATTTTCAACACCTTCGATTTCGCAATTGCACATTATGTTGATCTCAAGTTTCGTCGAATTGTTTGGAAGCATCCAATTATATTTATGCTTCTTTATTGCTTCTGGTATATACAACTTTTCAATTTCCTGAACTGCCAGTTTGTACTCCGCTTCCAGTTCTGCTCCTTTTTTTTGATATGCTTTAAATGCTTCGGAATTGATCACATCCGGATCGTTCGGATGTGATTCAATGATTCTCTGGATAACATCTTTTGCAAATCCCAGTTCAAAGTTTAATCTTTCAATGTATTCTGCTTTTTCTCTTTCGATTTCTACAATTATCTTTCTCATAGTTTCTCCCTTCTTTAGATTGCTCCAAGTTTTATTGTGATCACACTTCCTCTGTCTGACAGATCCTCTGTAATCACGTCCACTTTCCATCCTGGGAAGTCCCTTTTTGTTTTTCCAACAGTCAACGTAAACTCCGAATCGTTTCCGTCTGATAATTTTTTCTTGACTGATTCAAAAGTTTCATTCTCTCCTACATACATGGTGATGAGACTGTTGTAGTTTAATTCATTTCCTTTTCCATCCTTAAATTTTTCAAATGAGAATGAATTGTTCATCCCTGCTATTTCTATTTCCTGTTTATTTTTTAAAACTAACTTCATTTTTCTTCCTCCTGTTTTCCAAAAATGACCAAGTCGGTCATTTTACTGTAGATGAAACTTGCCCATAGCATGTATCTTTACATGTATTTCCGCAATTAGTAGAACAATTTGACGAGCATGAAGTACTGCATCCTCCGCAAATCGTAGAACAGCTATTTGAGCACGATTCTGCGCATCCTCCCATGCATGAAGATGTACATTCGGATCCGCATGAACTTCCGCACGAACTGCAACCAGAGCATCCGGTGCATGATGTCGAACATGATGCTGTGCATCTGTTGTCGCATCCGGTACAGTACCCCGAACATGTTCCGGAGCATCCCGAACAATCGTATGAACAACTGTACCCGCATCCAGTACATCCATTTTTGCAGCCGCCCGAGCAGTCATCTGCGCATGTTGCAAAGCAGGAACCTCCGCACCCGTTTGTGCAATCTGCGCAAGTCTCTGCACAATTTATCGTGCAGGTCTGGAAGCAATCCGTTTTGCAGCCACCCGAACAGTCATCTGCGCATGTTGCCTGACAACCCGTACATTCATCCTCACATGCTCTGTTGCATAGCCTATCACAATTCCCACTGCATCCAGTTTTACAGCTGGTTGAGCATGCAGTTCCGCATGAGCTTCCGCAATTCCCTTTCGTTGTATTCTGACAGCTTGTCGCGCACTGAGTTCCGCAACTAGATGTGCAAGCCCTTTTACATTCCTCCTTTTAAGCTTTTGTTGATGTTGTGCATCCTGCACCGCATGTATGCGTGCAACCGCTCGAACAGCCACCTGTGCAGCCACCACAGCCACCTGAGCAGCCATCTGAGCACTGTTTTCCGCACGTAGTGCTGCAGTTTCCAGAGCATGAAGTGCATCCCGTACAGGTGGATGTACAGGCCAGTTCGCATAGACCTGTGCAATTTCCCCTACACCCCGATACCTTTGCATCTTTCTGTATGTTCAGCATTTTATCTGCGAAATTTTCTGCTTTTTCCAAGGTCATTTCAAGTGCAGTTCTTTCTTTTTTCAGACTGTTATCTTGCAGGAAATCGTTGATTTCCAGAAGTGGATCAATGATCTTTTGAATGTGCTCGTCTGAAATCTGTTTTCCATTCTGCGGCATGATACTAAAATCATATTCCTGTGCTGCATATTTCTTCAGTGATCCTCCCATTTGTTCTGCCGTTCTGCTCATCATTACTTTTTTTACTTTTTCTTTAATTCGTTTCAAAGATTCAGCTGTTATGATCCTTATTTTTTCTCCTATACTGCTGACACTGACGTGTAAGCCGGATTCACGAGCATATAGTCAATTGTTACTGTTTCCATTATTGTTGTTTTTAAAATCGACGCTTCGATGTGCATTTTCGTACCTTTTTTCACTTCCCCAAAGTCTACGACTGTTCCCAAAATCTTATATTTATTGTTTACATCAAACATGTTTGGTGAAATGCGGATTTCTTTAATGATCTCTCCGGTATATGATCCTTTTCTGATTTTTACAGATATAACAGAATCTGTTTTCGATATATCCGAAACCTTCATACGAATCATAACTGAATATGTTCCTATTTTCAGTGCAAGACTTTTTGAGAACAACGTTATTTCTGATATAGAGCTTGCATTTTTGCTCAGAACAGGGTATTCTGCTTCTTCATCGTTAATCGTAGCTTCCGTCGAAAGATTTGTCCCTCCGACATAAATTCCTCCAGCATTTTCTACTTTTGCAAGAGTTTCATCGACCTTGTCCATCATGTCTGCGAAATCTTTCACGTTAAAGAAATCATCATCCTCCGGTTTTGGGAATCCATAATTAGTTGTTTTCTGCAAATGTTACCTCCTCATTCCGCAGCTGGTAATATGTCTTATCTTTTAGTTGCTTATATATATAAGGTTTATATTTTTTGTATTGATTGTATCTAAGAATTATTTCTAGCAAATAGTCAAGTGGTACCATCTGTTCAAACAGGTTCTTGACGCTGTTGGACATATATTTTCTTGTCACTTCGATTTGGCATGACAGCAGTTTTCTGTCCAGATCTATCTTTAGTATATAATTTTCTTTTCCGAGTGTAGCATCCAGCTTTTGACGTAATGTTGTTTCTGTGTATACAGGGCTTGACCACCACCTCAAAAGAACTTCCAGTCTCCGGTCTTCCAGGCTCGCCGTATCAAGAGGCTGGATTCCAAGGATCTTTTCTCTGTGCTGTATGCCTGACTCTGCAGATGTCTTAATTGTGATATCCTGATCTATTTCTTCCAAATGTCTTTCAAGAATTTCGCCAATCGTGTCTCCTGCGTCGATGCACGCTTTTATTTCCCGGATATTTATTACAGCTTCCGGATATTCCACTTTTATGTGCATGTAATCTCCCCTTTTACCGGGACTGATTTATCTGTTATCTGTAGATTGTCATCTGTCCCATTGATCAGTGTTCCTGTGACATCTATTATTCCTTTAATTTTTACAATCGCAGCTTCTATCTGCAAAATACGTACAATAATCGTGTCGTTTTCTTCCCATTCTTTTCGAAGACTAAGCAGATATTCATCAACAGCCTGATTAATATAGCTCGTTAAAGCTTCTGTAGTGTATCCGGATTCGCATGTTATAGTCGTTGCGATATTTACGGTTGTTTCTTTTACTCCAGTAACAGATACTCTGTGTCCGATGGGTGCGAACCCTTCTCCTTCTCCACTGTTCACAACCGGGTCCACTGCCGTTTGTGTTGCAGTAATAACATCTTGTGATGGTGTTCTATAGTCCTGTCCAATGATAGTTATCGCAATTCTGTCAGATGGCGTTTTAACCCGTTCCAACTTGCATCCATAGACACCTCTCAGCTCTTTAACACGGCTTTTATAATATTCTCGGTTTCCGGCGAATCCTCGGTAATTATAAGTTGCCAACAGTCTTGCGCGATAGCTTTCTGTTTCTTCTTGATCAGTGCCTTCCAGAATGCACTTGATGCTTCTACCCCATTCAAAATTCTCCACATATTCAATAGGGTCAAGTTCTCCTGTAATATGGTTTGGTTCTGCTCCTGGTTCGTCGCATCCAAGTCTGTATATATGTTCCGCATCATTTATTACGTTAAAAACAGTGTAGTTATATTCATCAAGGTTCCACCTCGACCCCAGCGGCACTTCACAGTTAAATTGAGCGGTAATTTCTGAATATGTCGCTTGATTGATGTAGCATCCCCTGTCATTTCCATTCCTGATAAGGTGTTCCAGATCCGCAGTGTCCGCATACATATTTTTCTCAATTCCTGAAAGTATCAAATAAGCTTCCTCAAGTCTTACTGCCTGTTTTGCACATGCATTAAATATCAGACTGCCTTCCGATGTGTCGATATCATCCGGCATATCTTCCATCATTGAGCGCATTATTGTTTCATAAGTCATTTCTTCAAACATCTGTACTCACCTCCCCGTCGCCAAGTTCTGTTATAAGCCTGAACGTCAGTGTAATCTTTTCTTCCTGTTTTACGCATGAAAAATTCTCAATTCCGGTTATATACGGATTTTCTGTCAGACATTCTTCCGTCATCCTCTCCAGTTCGGAATCTGTCAGTTCTTCAGAATAACTCTTTCCTACAAGATTCTCATATTCCTGTCCATAATCTTCTGAATAGATATAAAACCGATAGCGTGGTGTTCTTAACGCCAACCACGCCCACACAAGAAGCGCATCGTATCCTTCGACCATCTTTCCGGAAAGTTGTCCTGTCTCAAAATCAATTCCATATTCCCGGGGAATATATAAATTTTCTTCCTGAGTTTCTTCTTCAGTTTCTTCAAACGGAAACATCATTCTGCTTCCACCACCTTTGCAATCAAAATGTATTTCTCATGTTTATGCAGTTTCAAGAGAAGAACGATATCTCCTTCTTTTAAGATGTTTTTTCTATATTCTTCCATAGTGACATTATGGTCGGAGTCTGTCATATATTCTGCCGATTCAGGTTTTGAAGCATGCAGGAATATTTTTTTGTTCGGGTCCAAGCGCAAATTGCAATCTATTAGATAATCTTCTTTTTTCAATGTCATTGTGTCTATTCTGACCTTTCCCGACTCCATCATAATTCCAAGTTGAGGTACCGGAGCGTTATGGAATTTTCCAGCTTTTCTCATTTGCTCTACGAACCGTTCGTACGTATTTATAGACCTTGATATCTTCCTCCATTAATAGCTGCGGTTACTTTCTTTCCCTGCCACTGACTTACATTTAATAGTGCTCCCGAGTTTGAGTAATCGCTTCCGCCCATGCTCTCCCATTCTATGATTGACCATCCAGAAGCAGGGTAGTCCTGCCAATGTCCATAAACACTGCCGCTGCTGTCTCCTGCATTCTTTTCATCCGCAACAAGGCAATTCAGTTTTATCCCACCTTCCAGTGTAAAACTTATAAGGTCGCCACAAGAGCCAAAGTATGATCCCACAGCAACAAGATAATAACCATCTATAGTCGCTATGCCATGATCGCTTGCTCGTCCCTTCGCATTCCATATATCTGCAACCCTTCTTTGCATAGAATCACCATTCCATCGGCTATACCAATATGGATAAATCGTATAATCCCATGGACATATGCCGGATTGTTGCAGTCCCGTTGGTACCGGTTTGGACGTACCAGATATAGTCGCGCCGCTTCCAATTGATATTGTTGTAACAGGATAGTCAATGTAACAAAATCCGTATACATCACTTCTTCGGTTTCCATACTGCTTTCGCGCTGCAAGTCCGCCTGTTGCGCCGCTTGTATTTCCCTCAATAGACACATAATCGTTGATTCCCGATCCGGAAACGCTTTCCACTAAGCCTATATGGCTTCCTCCACCCGGTCCGTACACTACCAGTGCGCCAGTTTTTGGCGTTGTTCCAAATTTTCCTCTTGCCCGGTACCATTGTGTCACCTCAGAACAGCTTGCAGTCTTTCCTCCACCCATAAACAGGTCTCCATGTCCAGATTTATTAAATATTGACCACTGGAAGATGCAGCACCATGCAACTCCATTGTACCCGTAGTATTGTGTGGCTTCATTCGTACTTCCTGATATTCCGATCCACGCTCGTGCCTGATTCAGTACATCATCCAGTGCATTGCTGGTCGTTGTACTGCTGCCGCCTGCAGAATTCGCAATCTGTTCCTCGTCTTCCTCCTGAATATCCATCACGTTTTTGAACGCAAGTTCCAAAGTTGTCGTATAAACTCCACCGTTCCATTCATGGCTGTCATTTTCTATCCAAAATTTTCCCTTCAGTCCGGTCCTGGAGTCCTCTATAATCACACCTAATCCAGAAATGCATCTGTAGTCCCCAATCATAGTCAAATTTGCGGTTTTATTTATGCCTTGCAGTTCTGCCTTAGCTTCTGTTTTCCCGTTTCCACTATCTACGGATATCGCGTTTTGAAATATGCCGTATTTCTTTATCCAGTTTGAGTTACTCACACTTCCAATTTTATTATTGTTTGAGTCATAGATATATACACGATTTACCATGCTGTCTAAATCTTCTGTATATGAGGACTCTGTAATTCTTTCCCCCTGCCGTATGTGGAAATTGGGGATAACTTTCCCTTTCTGTATGACCTCCAACTTATCTCCGTTCATTTGTGCGATGTATTTTTTCTTGTTTTTTCGGTATGCTTTTGTGTATGCAGCCATGATAATTTCATAATACGGGCGTTCCTGAAAGAATATTTTCGCAATAGGCATCTTAGTTTTTGCAATGGATCCGGTCTTTACTTTTACGTCTCTGCAGACCATCTGTGCGATTTTTTCAGGGGTTTTGTTTGCAAAACGGTATGTACCGCTAGATCGTAAGAGATGCATCATGCCGTCAGTTGCTGTATACTGTAGCTCACCCATTTCAGATTTTCTTTCTCTTTGGGTAATAATTCCGACAAATTTCGTTTTTTTATCATCCGGATATCCTGGGTAGAATACAATTTTGTCTCCTAATTTTATGCCAAGAGTCTTGACATTCTTATCATTCGGGCTGTATGCAACACTAAACGCGACTGTTCTGGCTGCCTGTTTAGCACTCCCAGCCCAAGTCACACTCGTTACATAACCGGTTATTTTCGCATCATTCCACATTATTTTCATGGTATCACCAGCTTTGTCCCGTCATATATATACCAGCCATTTACACCATTATGTGCGCTGCTTACACGTCCATGCTTTTTTGCGGCTTTTTCTATGACAGTCTTGTTTGCATTGTAGATTTTGTTCGCATAGGATCCTGAACCGTAATATTTTTTTGCGATACTCCTGAGGGTGTCATTTCCTTTTACTGTATGATTTTTTTTCTTTGGTTTATTGTCTGATCGGCTGTTCTCCTTTTCTGGCTTCTTTTTCTCCGTTTTTACAGGTTCCAGGACTGCCTTCAACGGTTTCGTGTATTTTGGCGGACGATAATCTTTCATAGTGATTGAATATGTTATATCGCCCGTTCCGTCGTCTTCCCCGAACTGAAAAGATGTTATTATTACATTTTTATTAATCTTTGTTTTTGTAATAATGAATTGAATAGGGGTTTCCTGCCATCCGAGGATTTCTTTTACATACTCCCAAGGATTTCTGTCTTTTGCATAGTCTGCAAAAGGGTAATCCTGTGCCGGAAAAAAAGACTCAATCGTATACGTTTTAAGTCCTTTTTTTCCAAGTATTGTTACATCCCCTCTTGTTTGCACATTAACAGTTTGATGTGTATTTTCAAAGGTCACGTTGAATGATGCCGGTCTTATAGGAAGTTGTATTGATTTGTCTTTATTCTTTAACCAGTATTCCATATCTCCTCCTATGCTGTCTGCGGCATATTATCAATTGCCTGTTCAATCCTCTTTACAATCGCCTCGGCGATCTTGTCGATATCCGCCTCTTCTCTCACCACGATGCTGTCTGCCAGTTTTGCAATTGCAATAGAATAATTCTTCCTTCCATCCTGGCGTGCTATCCGCACAGATTCATCGTGTGGATATACTCTACTTCCAGTTGGAAGGTCAACAATTTCTCCACCCTTTTCGCTGATCTGCACGATTCCGCCCTGCCAGTAATCAGTACCTTTCGCCAAAGTCGGAATCGTTGGGATATTGAATCCGATATGCCCTCCGCCAACAGCACTGGGTAGGTCAACACTTATTTTATTAATCGCTCCAATTGCTTTATTCACAAGGTTGATCACCGCATTAAGCGGTGTCTTTACAAGTGATTCCAGTGTTCCGAAAATGCTACCTACCGCCTGAACGATTCCATTCCATGCTTTTTCCCAGTTTCCCTGGAACACGCCTGTCAGGAATGTGATAACTCCCTCGAACACTCCAAGCACTCCATCGATTATGACGCTTACATCATCAAAGAATTTTACAACATAATCTCCTGCTGCTTTCCACACTATTTTGAAAACAGGTTCCAACGTCTCTTTCAAGTAAGACGCTACTTCTTTTACAAGATTAATAAACGGTTCCAACTGTGGCTGTACTGTTTTCCAGAAATCTGCAAATCTTTGTCCGATCTTCTGCAAGATCGGTGCAATTCTGTCCCAGTTTTTATAAATCAGGATTGCTGCTGCTGCCACTGCCGCTGCTGCAATTCCAAATGGGCCAGTCATAATCTTTGCAATTCCCGAGAATCCTGAAGCACCTGTCAGTCTCGTGATTGCACCGCCTATTTTTCCAAAGTTCGAGATCATCGTGCTTATTCCGGTAGAAATTTTTCCAAACCCCATTAAAACAGGTCCTACTGACGCTGCCACTGCCGCAAATTTCACGACTGTCTTCTGAGTAGTCGGCCCCAGTTTATTCCATTTGTCCGTAAATTTCTGTATAGCACTGATTCCTTTCGTAACATACGGAATTAATTGATTTCCAATTGGTTGCAGTACATCCACCTGTATGGTTCTCCAGAGTCCTCCTAAAGCTCCTGATAAAGTGTCGTATTTTACATTTACCAGTCCTTCGACAGATTCTCTGCTTTTATCTATAGCATCACTCGCCGTTGACATGGATGTTATAACCTGAGGTCCCAAATCTTCCCACATGGTTCCGAATAGGTTTACTCCGGCCGCACTCTGTGCTACCGGATCGTCCATAGAAGCAAGTCCTTCTATTACTTCATTGAATGCTTCTTTTGCAGTTTTCCCTCCGGCCCCAAACTTCTGTGCCATTTCATCTGCATTCATTCCAAGGGCCTCGAATCCCTGTTTTGTTGTGTCTGATCCATCTATCGCCCTGATCGAGAATTCTTTTACGGCATCTCCGATCTTGTCCAAGTTAAAAGCTCCATTCTGTGCACCGTTTGCAAAAACAGAGAACATATCCTCTGCATCCAGTCCCAGCTTCTTGAACTGTACAGAGTATTCGTCAATATTATCAAAAAGTTCATCCGAAAAATTAAGGCCCGACTGCATTCCCTGTGTCATAAGATTAAAGGCTTCTCTCGCTGATACGCCGTAGTTCTTTATGAGTGAATCGGCCGCCCTTGTACTTTCTGCTACGTCTACTCCAAATGTATCCGATAGAGTGTAAGCATACTCCGTACATCTCTGCAGAGCCGAATCATCCAGGTAAGACATGTTTTGATTAACAGTTGCCATAGCTTCTGCGACATCATTTATTGATTCACCGAAATTATTCTTGTAAATATCATTAATCATATCCTTATATTTTCCCATTTCATTCGATGCGGTGCCTGTTGCCGCCGCGAACTGTTGGAAGGCATCCTGTGAATCAGAGGAAAATTTAATCGCCGCAGTTCCAACCGCTACCAATGGTGCAGTGACCGACTTGGTCAATGTTTCTCCTGCAGCAGTAAATGCCTCTCCTGCGTGAGAAAATACGCCCGCAACACTATTAAATCGTTTTTCTAGGTCGCGCGCCTGTGCCGCTACTTCTCTCGACGGATTGCTGAAATCGTCAATCAGCTTTACAACTGCTGCAACTGTCTTACCTGCCCTTGTCTCTCATCTCCTCTTTTATGTCCTGCAATTCTTGTTTTAAAAAGGCGCGAGTGATCAAACGTTCACCTGCGCCCATATCGTAATATTCCGATGGTTTCCATTTCTTTAGGCAGAACAGCTCATAAGCCACGCGTGCTTCGCTGTCCACCTTTATGAGTTTTTTACTTCTTCCTCAGCATTTTCTCCAAGTCCGGAAAGTTCAACAATTTTGCTTGCAATAGGTCCCGATTCCACTCCAAATAAAGCCGCTGCCAAATCCTTCGGTGTCGAAGCTCCAAAGTGTTCCATGAGTTTCTCATTTTTCAGGTCTGGTTCTACAATTCCATACACGCAGCACATCAGATTAAAATCATAAACAGCTGTCATATCCCTGTTTCCATTCTTGTCATACAGCATTGCCTGCAGGCTGTTATAACGTTTTCCGGACAGTTCTCTAATTGTTATTTCTGCGTCCTCTCCCACTAACCTTTCCAGCTTCTTTGATTTAATTTTTTTTGTTTCTTTTTCTTCCGCTTTCGCCTTGTCTACGCAAAGCAGTTTGTCAATTAAGTTCATGTTTTTCTCCTTTATGCATCAATTGTATCAAGGACTTCAAAACCACTGAAATTAAATGGGATTGATTCCTCCAGCAGTTTTCCGGCTTCCCAGTCTGCAATTGTCAATTCCGTGATCACACAGTCATCCAGGCGAATCCTTTCTGCCCCAAACGCTTCCGGATCCTCTAAATTCGTGATAATTGTCATCCTCGTGGCTTTACCTTTTTTCAGGTTTTCAGACACTTTTTTCAAGAAATAGGATGTAACCTTATTTAATTTCAGTGTACCAGATCCACTGATTCCAGTTATTTTGTATCCTTTCTCCAATGTCCCTGTTCTTTTTACTTCGCTTGTATCAAGTTTCATCTTTGCCTGGAGCGCCGTTGCTTCCGCCATATAATCATTATCAATCCAGCACTCTCCAAACGTTCCATTAATAACACGATCTGGTGTGTAATTATTCCTTGTGGTTCCTCCTTAAACAGCAATTTCCAGATTAATATCTTCCATGACATCAACGATAGTTACGGATGCCTTCATGAACACTTTTTCATCGGTGTACTGTTTTTTTATTTCTTCATCTGACATTGCTTCCGCTTCGTCTCTGGTTACGCCTTTGTTTTCAATGATGTACTCTTTGATTTTCTCTACATCAAGTTCGACTGCATAGTCCTGTATAAGACCGTTTCTTTCTAATTCTTTCATGTATGAATCAATTGCAGAAATCAACAAGCATTTATTGCTATATGTATTTGGGTATTTCCCAACATAGTTGTCTTCTGCAAGCAGGACCAGGTCGTCATGCATCATATCCATAGTTTCTACAACACGTATTTTTTTCCATGGATCTGCTTTTCCTTTTGAAACCGTTGTCAGAGAATTAACTCCCCTGGCTACTTTCACTTTTTCCCCATCATAGAAAAGCACAAGCTTCCCTGCATCTACCGCAGCATCTAAGGCATCTCTGTCCAGCTTTTCACACTCACTCGCCTCTTCGACAACTGCGTAGGTCGATGATATTTTATACGATGTTCCTGCAAGCAGACCTGCAATCCGGGAACAAAACTCTTCTGGGCCGTACTTCTTCCCTTTTACTGTTACTTCGCTTGTAGCATAATTCACGATTCCTTCACTGTCCGCAGTGTTGTCCGGAAGAACCGCTTTTATTTTATTTCTATTTCCTTCTCGCTGATCTCTCACCCATGTTACAATTTCTTCTTCCTGGCCATCTGTTTTTACTGTTGGGCAGCAAAGCCATGTTACTTTTTTTATTTCAAAGTATTCAAGAGCCTTTCTGTAATCTTCTTCTGTTTTCGCAAGAACATATACAACTATCTTTCGCGGAGTTGTATCATTTCCTTTCATTGCCAGTTTAATTTGTTCTTTATTCTCTGCGCTCAACGTTTCGGGTATGTCTTTTTCTTTGTAGATTGTAATCGGATTTCCATCCGGGACAACCGTGTCCTTTATGATCATTCCCACTATTCCGCGTTCAGATCGCCTGATTGATTTTCTCGCCGCCGCTACAAATACGACATTCATCACCGGTAAACCCCTAATTTCTTACCTCCTGTGCAAATATTAATTCTTTCATTGTGTCATAGTTTTCTTTTCTCGGAATCTGATCCCAGAATTCTACATCGAACCGGCATACAGGAATATTCAAATTTTCTCCCTGGAAATCCAGTTCCATGTTATTTGTGTTCAGGTTTCTGTTCCCTGCTGTCACTTTTTGTCCGAATAATTCTTCCATCCTAGCGAAAAATTTCATTGCTTCCTCTTCATTCGCTGCTCTTTGTATAAAATCAATCTCTATTTCCACATTTTTGTGAGCTGCATTTTTAGTCGATTCCGAAAAAGTCTGTGTTATATATACAAAAAATGAAGGGCGTATATACCCCTCTATCGTGTCTGCTCCGTATATCTTCATATCCGGAAATCTTTCTTTCAAAGCGGAATTGACCGCTTTTTTTATTTCTTTAAGTGTCAAGTCCTGCCTCCCTCAGTATCTCGTCCAGCAGTTCCTGTCCGATCAGCTCGGCGTGTTCTGCACGCTGTGCCATATATTTTGCCACAGTCTTTTTTCCCCTGACTTCTCCAACCTGCCTCAATCCCTTTGTTTTGTCTTTGCTTTTATGAGTTATCATGGCATGTCCTTCTTCGTAGAGATGGTAATGCGGAGCTACTGTCGTAACTGCAACTGTGACTTTGTTTCCTGATCGTATTACCTTTCCCTGTCTGAAGCTTTTTGCCAGAGGTTTTGGCTCTTTTTCGCTTCGCGGGCTTATATAATGATGTCCCTCTGCTTCGTAGTCCACCCTGCCTTTTAAGTCCTTTGCTATGCTTCTGGATTCTTTTTTGAGAACAGTTTCTGAAGACGCCGGGAACTGTCGGGATGCTGTTTCGAGTGCTCTTTCCAGTTCGGAGGTGTCGAATTCAAAGCTGATACTCTGCATTCTCAAACACCTCCTCGCACTGGATCTCAAGAAGTTCATGTTTCTCGTCAATATCGATCGGTGGTCCTGCAATCTGAAACATTCGGCCATGATAGAGTATCCTCATTTCGGCAGTAATGTCCTTTCTGCATCTTACATATATTCGATGCGATACTTCCGGTTTCAATTTCCCCATGAAGTTACATTCCGAGGATTTATAAGGTTTTACTGTTGCCCATACTTTTTTATATGGTTCCCAGTTTCCCCTGTCCTGTCCCATATCATCCTCTTTTACCACGAATCTAAGAAACAAAATACGTTTATTTAATGCTCCGGCATTAATCCTTACAGACACCTCCTACAGCAGATTTACGCAATGCATCCCAAGAATTGTTTCAACCACTTTATTTGTCGTATTTTTGTCGACATAAACAGATCTGTTATCGTACATATCCTGGCACAGGACCAGTGCCGCTATCGCAAGATCTTCATGCATGTCGATTTCCTCATCATTCAGTCCTGTATAGGATCTTATGTAAGCTTTTGATGCATCAAGAATCCTCTGGAGTTCTTCCTCGCTGTAGTCGTCTGCTCTGCAATGTTCTGCAACGATATCCGGAGTGATCTCATTTACTTTCATTTTTTCACAGTCTTTCTTGTAGTTCTTGTTTTCTGCAAATCTGGTTTTGTCTTTTCCGCAGTCTTTTCAGAAATTTCTCTGATATAACCAGCTTCCATCAGATCAGAGACTACAGGTTCAACGCTGTAATCTCTGATTTCTCCTTTTGACATTGACAAAACTCCGCAGAAGCTGACCATAGCTTCTATCTTCATCGGTTATTCCTCTCAGTCTGCTGCTTTCATCTTCAGAACTGCAATCTTCTGTTCATTTTCAATCTTGGAATCCATTTCCAGCCATCCAACGACACCAATCGCATGTTCTGTTGCAAACTTCTCTCTCAGGACTTCAATGTTCATGTCCTCAGATACTTTAACAGCCAAGCCGCTCATATCTCCATATATGATTGCAGTTTTCCCTGCTGCCATCTTCGGCATATTATCAGAACAGAACACATCATTGCCGAACAGAGTATAGCCCCATTTTGCTGTTGCATCCTTCTGTAAAATATAATCACCGTCAGAATTCTTCAGCTTTCTGATCGCAGTTCTGGTGGCTTTGTTCATGATCCAGATACAAGATGGTTGGAATACATCCGGAACAGTTTCCTGCAAGTCGATCAGCTCATCTCCTGTGATTGCAGTACCTGCTGCCGCAGTTACAACCTGTTTCGCCTTAGATACGCCTTCCACTTTATCCGTGGTTCCATTCAGAAGTTCATTCTCAATCCATCTTGCAATGTTCTCAGCCATCTGGCTCACAACAAAATTGGTGATATCAAACTGAGAATTATTAACAAGAGACTTGGATACTTTTGTCAGTGCCCCTGCAAGGAATCCTTTCAGCTCAATAGATTTGAATTTTCCGGAATTGGATTCAAGTTCGCTAAATTCTGTAGCGTATGCCATTGTGATCGCTGTAGTTTCCTCATTGTAGTAAGGAATGGACAGTGTACCGCCCACGTCATATCTGGTTGCGAGCTGATAAATTGGACAGATTTCGTACACCTTTTTGATGATTTTATTTGCAATAGACGTCGGGATCACTGCTCCATTGTCCCCGGATGTCAGATTTGATGCTCTTTCCTCAGATACAATACCACGGATGTAGTTCGCAAATGCTCTTTCTTCCTGGTCTTCTGTTTCTTTATTGTCCTTTTCTTCCTGGTCTTCTGTTTCTTCTGGTTTTTTCAGAATGTCTCTGGCTCTCTGTAATGCAGCGATTGTATCATCGATGTCTTTAATTTTCTTTTCAAGGTCATCAAAGGACTGCATTTCTTCATCATTCAGTGCTCTTTCTTCCTGCTCAGCTTTGTCTAAGATCTGCTGTAACTGCTGCTCATACTGTGTTCTCTGTTCTGCAAGTTTTTTAAATTTATTCCTCTTATTTTTCCTCCTGTTTTTTCAGTTTATTAATTCTTTCCTGAAACTTTGTATTATCATATTCCTTTTTCGGTGGAAGGTTCTCTGTATATGTAGTTTCCATACACATCGCCCTGGTTTCCACCTCTTCCTCTGTTCCGGCTCTCACTTCCACTGATGTGGATGAATATACCGGAATTTTATTCATTACAAGTGTAATCTCATCCATGTCGAAGTCTTTTACATGTCTGATAGGCAACTGATCAGCTCTGTCCTCAATAGAATCCACCACATTCTTCATATTGAATGACCATCCCTTCAGTAATCCTTTTTTCGCCCCTTCGATAACCGCTGGGTCGGTTACGACAGATTCTGCTCTGAGCCCTACTTCATCTTCCCTGACGGTCAATGTCCCGTCTGCAGTATCTGCAAGGACGTGTCCTCTGTCATGATCCAGAAGCATCCTGATATCTGCTGCTCTGCTTATTGCGCGCTCAAATGCCCTCTGTTCAATCACTTCGATCACTTTCCCGCGTGGTGTAAGCACTGGTCGTGATTCTCTTCCGGGTACATTGACATATCCAGAGATATGGAGCCCGTCAGCTCTTAATTCTGCTTTCCTTTGCTTTCCTCCATCCTGTTATTCATTTTGTTCTTTTCCTTTTGTTGTGGAATCTATGAATCCCGTTTGAATGACATCCATATTCTGTACAGCATTGGTGTTCGGTGTATAAACCTGCCCGGTTTCCGGGTTAAGGAGAACGCTGTCAAGCCCAAGTGTAATCCACTTGAATCCGATCGGTTCCAAGTCTTCTTTTTCTCTGACTTCATCAATCTGGAGGAAATTCTTTTCGAGCCCGATCTTGTAAGCCTCGTAACGTTCCTTAATATTTCCTCTGGTCAGTTCTTTCGTATCAAACGACCAGTAATATGTCTCTTTCTCTGATTCCAGGAGCAGATCCCTGTCCAGACTGCACTCTATATCGCTCATCACAATGGTGCAGGTCCGGATGAAACAGTCTATGTCTTTTTCAGTTGGGTTTCCGCTGATCATCCCGTCAGGGATTCCAAACAGCTTGCAAATTTCTGCTGAATTTGTTTTCTTGTTCTCGTTCAACTGCATTTCAACAGATGTGTTGGACGATTCCTGGAATTCCATTCCTTCATTCAAAACCACAACTGTTTCTTCTGCATTGCTGTATAATCTTCTGAAAGCAGCTTTTAGTGCGTCCATTGCATCTCTTGTTAATTTCTTCGGAGATTTCAAGAATCCTTTTTTGTTTCCACCCTTTTGTACCAGGCTCTGTTCGTATGTCAGCTCGCTGTATGATACTCCGATAATCAGCTGATTATCGTCCATGACGCTTCTGGAAGTCATACCATCTTTCGTTTTCCTTAGAATTTTAAAAAACTGGTAAGGTCTGTATGATTTTCCCTGTACCAGAATGTCATAATCTTTAAAAATCGGATCTGTATTCTTCATGATGGAAATGTGAGTCTCGTCGACGTAGTGAATGCTCTCAACCTCCGTTCCCGGTTTGTTGATATAAGCATACCCGCCTTTCCCCAGATAGTAATCTTCGATAATCGCTCTCCAAAATTGTGAAGCTGTCAGCGTGTCTCCTGTATCATTGTTCAGGAGAGAGGTTCTTCTGTCTCTGACTTCCCGTACATTTCCTTCCTTGTCTTTCTGATACAGATTGACCGGAAGCAGTGATATTGTTCCTGCGATCAGATTAATGCATGCCTGTACCGCGGGAATTTCCAATGCTTTTTCCTTCGTCATTACATTCTTTCCGAGCAGTGCGCTTAAAAGTGCGTCTGATTCCACCTGCTCTGACGGATTCACTATGGTATCCGCCCTTACTTCATGTTTTCTTTTGCCAAACGGCCATATGTTCAATTTGTTTACCTCCTCCGATTGTGCCGGCGCAATTACATCTGAACTACAAAATCATCTTCTCCATACAGCAGCTCCTGCTGCAACAGGTACATGGCATTGATCAACGACACAACCATGTCCACCTTTCCGGATGATTTCTTTTTGTTTACATACAAATTTTTGTTCGTGTCTTCTGTGCATCTTGCATTCTGAAAATTGATTTCAAGCATCCTGTTTGCAGCATACTGGAATTTCTTTTTCAGGATCAGCTCTTTCAACAGTTTAGTAGGCATATGCAGCACCGAGCTATGCTGTTTGATCTCAACGCACTCTATCTCATTCTGTTCCAGTTTCTGCACGGTCGATATTGCATTATATCTGTCATATCCTACCTGCATGATTTCCACTCCGTATTTCTCCGTCAGTCCTATGATGAAACGTTCTACAAACCCATAGTCAATAACCTCATCTCCACAGGCAAAGCATTCGCCTTTTCTGATCAATGCTCGATAATCTACCTTTTCTTTCATTGACTTTTCATCTATTCTATCTGAAGGAGCGAACCCCCAGACTTTTGCATAGATTGTTCCGTCCTGTTCTGTTACCATGGCAAATGATGTGTTATCGTTCGTCATTGACAGATCCAGTCCACACCATACCTGTTTTCCCTTCCAGAAGTTGTCAGGTAAATCTCCGCTACACATTTTCACCTTCTGGATATCAATATAGCCTTCGACTCCCAGTCCCTTATACAGAATGTTATTGTGTTTACAGAGATAATTCTCTCTCTTGTTCTCATACAGGATTGCAAGTGAGCGTTTCTTCCTGATCTCCTCAAAAATATACGGATGCGCCACTGCGACCGGATTGCTCTGATAAATCACCCGGTCATCAGTTTTCCATGTGTCTCCATGTTTCAGCTCATCATCTGGCTCATATAGCAGTGCAAAATACCGCTGGTCTTCTAAAAGTCCGTCAAGTGTTTTCTTTGCAATATCTATTTCGTCCAGCATCACATTGTTATCATTCGGGTACTGAGTACTGATGATGATTCCAAGTTTGTTTAAAAGCGTAATCTGGGATGAGCGCATTGCTTCCACCGGGTATGCGTCCAAAGCTCCGGCTTCGTCAGCCAGAAACGCGTTTGCCAGTTTCCCATCCATACCGTCCTGACTGTATGCCAGCGGGGTATATTCATTGTCGTTGAGCAGACATTTGATCTGGCTCCGTAAGAGTTTAAATGCCGGTTCATCTTCGTTATAGAGTGCCGGACTGACCTTTATAATTTTTCGGATTGCATTCTTCAACTCTGATGACAGTGCCAGATCCGGTGCAACCGAAAAGAACCTGGAGAAGTCCGGCTCTGTCAGCATCAGTAAGATAAAGATCACCGCTGAATTAAAAGTCTTGAAATTCTTTCTGGCTATTTCAAGCAGAATTGTCACATAGAACCTGCTTTTCCGTTCTGTGTTTCTGCAGAATGTACAGAGTCCTGCGACAGTCATGAACCATGCGTATTCTTCCAGTCCTTCATAGATGCTACATCGCAGGTCCGGATGTATCATTAATTTTAGCAGCTTGCAGATTTTCTCATATTCCTGCTCATCTACATAGGCGTCCGGATTATCTCCATCCGCAATGTGAAGCCAGCTTTCAGCCTGTTTTTTTACATATTGGGGGACTTTTCCCCCGTCTTCTTCTACACACCACTGTGCATAATGATATGCTTTTCCTTCTTTCATCCTCCAAGTGCTTCTTTCAATGGATTGCTTTTCTTTGCTTCAGTTTTCGGAACTGATCTGAGAGAAGAAGCAATTGTCATGATGTTCTCTTTTTCGATGTCAGAGAGCATCCGTCTTTTTGCCTGCACCTGTCTGTCCAAAGCAATCAGGTTCTTCTGCATTGATGTCTCTGTTTTATAATATTCTCCATATGTCATCTGTTCTGTCTCAAGCAGTTCTTCTTTGTTCTCTTCCAGGTCACAGAGTTGTCTGTAAAACCGTTCTTTTTTCTCTTCAAATTCTTTTGTTTCTGCGTACAAAATGCAGTATCTGTTTATTACAGCGCCGTACATGTCATCGAATTTGTCAATTTTTTCAAGCAGTTTTTTCAATCTCAAAAATTCTTTGTGTGCTGTCTCATTTTCTCTGACTTCCGGTCTTTCTTTCAACGGAATCCCTGTAAGCACTGCTTTTTCTGCCTGTTCTCTCTGTCTGAGTTCGCGCTTGGTTCTGTGAGATTTTCCTTCTGACCGGATGATACTAACCGTCTTTGATGGTGTAGGCCTTGCCTTCTCCCTCCTTCCTTTTAATTTTAAAATGCTGATCTGGGAATATTTTGTGCATCTACGGGCATACGTGGTCGTGAAAAATCAGATTTTTTTCAGTCTGAATGGTCGGGGGGACTCTCTGAAGTCTCCTGCTGTCTTGCAATCTCTATCAACGTCTCTCTTGGAATGCCTGCATCTTCAGCCATTCCATGATGCATGGTGCATAAGGATATCAGATTGTCATTATCCAGTCTCCGATCATAGTCCTCAATCAGCGGTACTATATGATGCACTTCTATCTGCCTGTTATTATACCTGTTGATTGTACCGTATAGATTCCGCAGGCACACCTGGCATAGATAATGATCTCTTTCTCTGATCTCCAGACTCTTTTGTTTCCACGCCTGCGTACTTCGAAAACTGTTTTGTGTTGTGCGTATTTTCTTTCTCCGTACCGGCTTGTGTCCACAATCATATCTGCTGTCATGAACTTTGCCGCAATATTTGCAACTCTTTAACATCTCTAATATCCCCATGAATAGCGGGAGATGGATTCGAACCACCGTTCCAGGCTTAGGAGACCTGTAAGTTACCATTACTTTATCCCGCGGTATTTTTGTATATTAAAAGAGAGCCTGTTTCCAAGCTCTCTTGTTAATTAATATTTCTGTTTTCATGGACATTCTGGGGTTCGAACCCAGGACAGACCGGTTATGAGCCGGTTGCTCTAACCACTGAGCTAAATGTCCTTAAAATTTAATTTTTATGTTGCAAGCTACTGCTAGGTGCTCTTGCCAAGCCTCACCACCTCTCATTCGTTTCGTTTTTGAGTATAGAAAAAGCAGCCCCGAAAGACTGCTTTCTATTAACATATCAACAGCCTAGTTGATTTTCTTTTCTAATTTTGAATAATTCTCTTTTCCTATTAAAAATGCCAATAGTTCCTTATGATTATAAAAACTATCGCTAACTAACTGAGAAGTATTTTCAATCATAAATTCCTTTGCTTTATTAAAAAAAGTATTCAGAGCATTTACGCAATAGCTTATCGCTTTCTCATTCATTTCATCCGACGATACAATATCTTCATAATACGAATATAATTGGAGGTTAGCTTTTATATTACTATGAATTACATTGCAACATTTTCCATATTCTCCTTCAAGATAATCGATGAACTCTTTACCCGTATCTTCATACTGATCACGTAGCTCTTTAAACATATTACGTACACCTGTATCATTAGTATTATCATATCCCAATAAAACACGTGTAAAATTTTCAATTAAAGATCGGTATGTCGTATAATATAAGCGTTGAGATTTAACCCCACATGCATGAACCAAGCTTAATGCATCTGAAATCAAGCATTCAGAATAATGGAAATACACTGGATTCTTCTGTATAAAAATACGTTTAAAAAGAATTATTCCTTTGGCAATAGATCTAAGCTGATTCTCTGATATATTTCCTACATCTTCTTTTACAAACTTAAGGAAATTGTCAATATCTTCTTTATATAGGTCAACATCTCTATATCGTTCAAGCATATTATAATCCTTTCAGCCATTTTTTCAATTTATCATTTTCATTTTCTTTTTTTGCTTTTCTCACTACTTTTTCCAACTCTTCTGGTACCTTAGGATCTTCCAGAGATTCTAAATAGTTTAATATTTTTTTCTGGTATTTCTTAATTTCACTTTCATTATCTATCCCCACTAAAAAACGATTTACCCTTGCAGACATTAAAGTACGAGACCTTATAACATACTCTGGAAATGTTAATCCTAAAGCTTTTTCTATAAGCTCTTTAACTTCTGAATTCCTTTTTAATATGTCTTTAGAAATAATTATCATTCCCATAATTCCCATTAATTCAATTGTATTTATTTCATTTTTCTTTAAATAAAATTTTATTTTTTTCTCATCCAAGCTCATATCTTTTCTATCCTCTCCAGAAATTCTTTGCATATAGCGTCTATATCTTCCCTTGATTTTTTATATTTTGATGCTATATTTCCCTGAAGGCCAACTAATAGATCATTAACATTTGATGTCATATTATTAAACAGACCTATTTCTTGTACAAACTCATTGCTCTCAAATGTATTTTTCAATAGTAAGGTTTTATTCGACAAAACGCCCTTCGACACTTCTTTTACCATTGTATATACTATTCCCAATGGTTTTATTCCTATATTTTCGTTATCATCAAGTCTATCAATAATTTGTTTAAGCAATTTAATCCCTAAAACAGAATATCTGTCAATACGTATTGGCACCAAATAAAAATCTGACGCAATCAAAGCAGCGTCCGTATATACAGAAATAGTTGCTGGACAATCAATAAATATAAAATCATATTTTTCTTTCAAATTATTTTTCTGAATAAATTTCTTGACTTTTTTAGCTTTCGAGCCATCTGTATCGGGTTCTACTAATATAAGGTTAATGGTTCCTAAAAGTATATCCATATTATCATTAAGTTTAACCAAAATATCTTCTGGCTTCGGCAATTCTGGTCGTTTAGCAATTGTTTGCTGCGTCTCAAATAAACGCATTACTGTTTTCTGATTTATTCCTTCAGAATAATTACTCAGATATTCATCTTCTAAATCGAATTCATTCATAAGAGTCTGCGTAGTATTAAACTGAGGATCTAAATCAATAAACAATACTTTTTTATGTAAAAAATCGGCTAGGTACTCTCCAATGCCAATACATAACGTTGTTTTTCCGACTCCGCCTTTCATGTTAATAAAGGACACAACTTTACCACTCATATTTTTGTTTCCCTCCAATGTACATTTTTTTATATTATATTACAAAACGTCCTGTATTTCTACAGGACGCAAAAAATATATATTGGAGATTCTACGGAATTCATCCGTCTGAGTTCAGCTTATACTATAACATATGAAATCGTGACATGTGTGACATTCGTGACAATTTTAATTTTTTTCGAAAAATCTCTGATATTCTTTTTTTACACTTGTTTCCGTTGCTCTTCGCCCCATCTTCCCGGCTACCTGCTGCCAGGTCTGTTCTTCAAATACCTTATATTTTATAATTCGTTGCATTCTTGGAGGGATTGTGTTTAACCACTCTTCTACATCTGTCTTTAACTGCTCTGCTTGTGTTCTTCTTTCTTCCAGTATTTTCTGTTGGCAGCGCAGCTGGCTGTCATCCCTAACAGAGAATGTTGTTCCCTGTACCTTAAAATGTTGTGGGTTATAAGGAAACTCAGGGTTGCTCCCGGATACATTGGTCTGTATTACTGTCTTTTTCTTTCGGTTTAGCTTTTTAATTTCCTCTTCTGTCTCTCTGATCAGTTCGCAAGCGTCTATGTATTGGCTTAAGATATTCTTGTCCATCGGTATCGCTCTCCTTTCACAAAATCTTCAAATCTGCATCACATATTACTCACATTTTCCGGGTATATTATTACCTGTACAGAGCAAAGAGTAATTGCAAATAAAACTTTTTTCTTTTTCATACTTTTAGCCGGGAGCTATTGTTAGTTCCCGGCCTCCTTCTTTTTATGCATCTTTTTGGCATATGTACCAGTAGTGGCAGAATAAACAACAGTATCTGCATTTCTTTCCTCTGGCTTCAAAGAGCCAATGTCTTAAACGTTTCCTCATTTTCTGTATACTCTCCTATTCAGCTCCGTGGAGCATTAAATACAATGTTGAATATCCAGGTGGCATATATTGTCCTGTCTCCAGTTGCAATTGTACTATGTAAGGATAAAGCTTGATAACCGTAGCAGTATGATGTTCTATCTTGGTACAGCCATCGTCATCTCTTATTTTTTTCTTTAATTCAATTTGTCGTCCTGGCTTGATCTTGAATGTTCTTTTAAGTGTCCTTCTTATATCTCCCTGTCTCATTAACAGAATATTGCTTTTACTGTAATTCATAGTTTATCCTCCAGATAATTCTTACCAAACATTCTTACAAATTCTTCCCTGCTGCCGCACTTCTTTTCAAAGGTCCTCTGGCCGATCCGTTGCAAGGTTGTTCGGACTTCTTTGTTTCTATGTACGGCTATATCTGATGTTCTGTGGCATTCCGGGCAAAGATATACGGTTAAGCCATATTGCTCGGAGTATTTGCGGTTTGCGCTGCCATAGATGTGATGGCGTTCTGTATAGCCTGTTTTGCCGCAAATGAAGCACTGATCTTTTACATCTCTGTCTATGATACTTTTGTGGTGCTTCTTCCGTTTTTTCTGGTGGATTCTTTAGGAAATAATAATCCTTTCTGATTCATACCCAGCATCCTTTCATTGACGGTACATCAAATTCTGTTCTCTGGAAGAATATCCCTATCCAGTATGTCTGAATATCTTTCTGCAGTTCTTCCAGTGTATCTTTTACAATCACGGTATCTGTTGGTTTGGTTAATTCAAATATTCTGCCTATGGATTTCGTCGGATAATCTTCCGGGTGTTCAAATACTGCAATGATCGGGAATCTGATGTCCTCTAAATTTATCTCCTGTATCGATGTGACGATCTTATCCATTCATTTCTCCTTGAAATATTCCAGTTAAAGTCTTCTACTGCTCTGGTGGCTGCCTGTTTCTTCAGCTCTGCCAGACCGCCCCAAGGTTTGCAAAGAAAATTATGGAACCGGCGGCTACTGTAATGCATCCATCTCGGAGGATTCTGACCGGTTACTTTTCTAAATAATTTCTTTTTCTGTCTGAGATTCATTTTTCTCCTTTCCCCTTCCTGTGATCTGACAGGCTCACACAGGAAGGATGTATCTATGTGAATTTTAGGGCACCCTTAATCTTCCCAGGGTCTTCCGTTATGGTCTACTTTTCCGTTTAACCATTCATTCCAGAAGTCCGGATCCAGAAGTGTGTTGTATGTCTTGTTTGCAAACTGCCGCATAGCTCTTGCTATATACTCAGCTGTTCCATAAGCTGTTAACGTATCTATATACTCTTTTCTGGTCTTAGGTTCTGCTTCCGGTGGCTCTGATCCGGATTGTGCCGGCGCAATTTCCAGTTCTTCCGACACCATTCCGTTGACCTCGCCGAGATGGTCTTCCTGTAATTCTGGTTTCGGGTTGCTTTCTGACTGTTCTTCCGGTTCTACGGGTTTTGGCATATATTCCGGATGGTTTTCAATGCTGTCCTGTCCAGGGATCTGTGGTTTCAGCTCTGGAAGTGCTGTTTCTTGACTTTTTTCCGTATTTTCCGGCTGAGATTCTGATGTCTGAAAATCCGGTTTTGGTAATGTACTTTCCGTGCACGGTTCTTCTTTTTCTTCAACTGCTGTTTTTTGACATTTATCCACAGGGTTATCCACTTTTTCCACTGGATCCGGCTTTTTCTTTTCTGGTTTCTTTGCTTTCTGGACCTTGGCAGGTCTTTTCTCCGGTTTATCTTCCGGATGTTCTTTCTTCGGAAGCTTTTCTCCATACTGCTGTTCCCATGATTCTTTCGCGGTTTTTGTAAAATCCATGAGGTTTCTTAGTGCCCTCTCCAGTTGCCTCCAGATAAAATCCTCTTTTTCCTGCGATCTGACATTGATCAGTCTTATTTCCTGTTCCGATAGTTTCAGGGACAGGAGCATACGTCCTGTTCCCGGGATACGCAGGGAATATATCTTTTCTTCATTCGGAGCAAGGATCTCTGCTGCCCCCTGGCTGTCATCGATCTCAAAGGCTCCAAACAATTCTATATACACTTTGGGATAATCTTTCCCCAGCTGATAAACTGTTTTTTCCAGGATTGATGGAAGTTCTTCCTGCTTCTGGTCGGTCTCTTCCATCATCACCTCCAGGTCGGTGATCATATTCTCTTCTTTTATCTCGGAATTTAAGGTTCTTACGTCCTCTTTTGAAAAGCTTTCTGTGATCTCCTCGCTTATGATATCCGGAAGCGTCAGCATCTCCATCAGGATCGTCTTTCCTATGCCGGTGTATTTTTCCTGCAGCCTCCTTGAATAGCCGTTCTCTGAGTATTTATCATTCAGCTGTATGTATCTTGTTGTCTGGTCAGGGCGGAGTCCGTATTCTTCCCTGGCAAATTCTCCCATCGTGCTGTACCCGGATTCCTGAAGGACTCCGGTATCCCTTGCGATTTTTAACTGGTATCCCAGTTCCACTGCACCCTGTGCCATCGTCATTGCACCGGTACGTATCTTCTCAACAGCAAGGTCTGTATCTCTTTTAAATCCCTGATAGTCTTTTACTATATTCTCCACTTATACCGCCTCCATAAAATCTTCTTCCAGTTTTTTCAGGACGAATGTGTTCTGGTTTTCCTGAAGTTCTTTTATATTCTGTTCCCTTAAGGCTGCACTCTTTGCCGCGTGCACCCTGTCTTCTTTTGTAAGTCTCTTTTTTATCTCTTTCTGCCAGAGTTTCAGAAAATCCCTTATCTCCTCGATTCCCGGTTCTTCGTCATAATAGGAGCGGTTCTGTCGGATCGTTCCTCCCGGTTCAAACTCGATGGTATAGAACGGGATATCCGGTTCCTGCTCCCTTCTAAGGAATCCGATAAATGTTTCCCTGTTCTCGATCCGGTTGAAGTACCTTTCGGAGCTTCCGGCACAATGATGCAGGGCATATCCTTCCCTTACAATCTCTACCGGGCTTTCCGGCATGATCATCCGGTACCCGTCTGCGGCAAATTCATACTTTTCTTTTACTTCTTTCATTACCGCAGAAGCTCCCGAGAATTTTTCTTCCATCTTTTCAGCTTCCTGCTGCCTCAATTTCGGATCAGTGTTCATTCTTTTTACGATATCGAGTTTCTGACCATCTGTTACCAGTTCGTCATGTCTCTGCTTTAAGTTCTTTGGTTTATAAAACAATTCCTCATCAAGGCTCTTATTCTGGGCCTGGCACATGCTCAGATAGTCTGCCCACTGTTCCAGCACCCTTTTAGGTGTTTTATATCCCTGTTCCGTCTGCTTTCTTACGTAATTAACAATCTGTTCGATACTCATTTTGTCTGGAATCCCACCCGGCAGTGTTTCTATCTTATCAGTATTGATCCCACATTCTTCCAGATAGTCCATACTCTTTTTGGATATCTTGCAGTTGTGTGCCTCTGAGTATCTCAGCCACTCTAATTTCAAACAGCCTCCGTTTTCTTCCCTGAGACGGTTGATTTTCTGTTTATCTGACAGTCCCATGACTTCTTCTATGCTGTTTCCATCTATCTGCAGGTATCCGCTATAGGAACCGTTGTATGCCCAACAGTACCCTGTTGTTTCCTGAAGCAGTCTGTAGAAACGTCCTTTTGCCAGATATTCCATCATCATTCCAAGTCCTTTATTACGGCATCCTGCTGCCATGGCGGCATTGTAATCTGCTTTCATTTCCTTCTTTGACATTTCTACAAAGGCATTGGTCATGCTTTCATACATGGTCCCTTTTAATGCTTCCGGGATTCCTTCCGGATATAAGAAGCATTCATCTATCCGTTTATTTCTCGGATTACTTGTATACCAGTTGCTTCTGACCAGTCCCGTATACCACTCTTCAACAGCTCCGTCCTGGTTATAAAAAATCATATATCCTGGCTTCGCATTCCCTTTGTTATACAAAAGGATGCGGACTCCTTCGTCCAGATAGATCCCGTGTCCACTTATGTGGTGTTCGATCTCTATCCTGTAATGTCTGGCTACGCCATATTCCGGTGTCACCCTTTCCAGCCTGCATACCCTTGCTTTTGTCCAGATGTGACGGGTTCTCTTTTTTATGACTGCCTTCTGTCCGCATTCAGGGCATTTTCTTATCTCTCCCTGTTTTGGTCTGTCCAGAGCTTTTTCCGGTACCTGAAATCCACAGTTGCTACATCCGTATGTCCTGTTTTCTTTGTCCAAGAAAAGATACTTTTCTCTGCTGCCTATCTTGTATACCCAGTCTCTGAATGTCTCATTTTCTTCCGAGATCCTGTCCATAAGTTTGTCTATCCTGCGGTATTTGTTATCTAATGCCCGGATGCGTTTCTCTTTATCATAGTCTTCTTCCATATCCTGAATCGTTGTCATGATATTTCTGTCTGCGTATTCTGGCAGGAGAGCCTTTTTCGCAAGCTCTTCATCTTCTTTCGTATCCCACTGGAAATCTCCTAATATCCTCGGGCTGTAAAGGCTTTCGTACATGGGGTCATATCCCATGATCCGCAGCAACTTATAGGAATGCCAGTGTCCCAGTTCTGATACATAAGCATGTTCTCCCGTCTCTGTATCCAGAACATACCGCCCGATATATGTATTTTTCCGGAATAGATCCAATATCAGATACTCTTTTTCTATCTGGACTTTCCCTACAATCTTTTTGTTTTTGTGTTTCGGTACCGGTACCGCTGCCTTTTCAATCAATCTGCGTTTCACTATTCTTTCCTCCGTATCTCTCCGGAATCCAAAAAATATGTCCCGTCTTTTTCTGCCCAAAATACCCTGGCGCATATGATATTCTGGTCTTCATCTTCCTGTACCAGCCCGCCGACTGCTCCCGTCTTCAGACGGACTTTCGGGTGTCTGCCTCTCGCAATCGCGATCTCATCTTTTTGCGCCAGCGCAATTTCCGGTTTTATCTGCAGGTGTCCGGCTTCCCTCTGCCATTCCATCTTAGGGTTCTGTATCATATACCTCATAGACATCCCGGCAAAAGCTTTCAGGTCCAGTTCTCTCAGCAGGGTGATCTCTGTACAGCAGCATCGGAAATCCTGTTCTTCGTTTATATCTCCTGCTGCCTCGACCAGGAAATAGCGGTTTCCAGAGCCAAGAGGAAAATACCCCAGACAGTCTGGGGCGTACTCTACAAAATGCCATCCATTACGGTATACTTTGCACTCATCTTCTTTGTAGGTTTTTCCCGCTTCCAGTTTCACGCCTGAACCGTATGAAGTGGCCAGGTCTTTATCAAATCCTTTTACTCCAAGCATACTTACGCCTCCAGATAATATTCTTTTGCAATCCTGCGCACATCTGCTTTCGTTTCCCCGCCTTCATATACTGGACCTTTCATCTTTTTTTTCCTGCCGTCCATGCGGAACTCTGCCAGTTTTACGATCGCATCCGGTACCTGAACTGCACACTCACTCGAAAAGGTAAGAATCCTCGCCAGGCATTCTGTTAATGTCTTTTCCTTTTTTCTGACTGCAAGGCACAGTTCTTCGTTTTTATCCAGCAATGTCAGGATGACGTCTTTCTGATCAAGCTGGTGTCCTCTTATTCCGAGTTCTTTAGCTTCTCCTTCAAGCTTCGCAAGTGCTGCCATATACGGGGTTGCAAGGGTATCCACGATACCATCCATGTAATCTTCTGCGTCCTCTTTTTCAAGACCATTTTCTACAGCCAGGGTGATCAGGGCTTCCAGATCACCTTCCTGTCTCTCCGCTGCTGCCGTGCGGATAAATTCCTCATAATCCATTTCTCCAAACTTCTCAAACATCATGTTCTCCTTTCCGTATCTACAACTTTTGTGGTATATTGAATCGCACTGCATGACTACTTAACAGCTTGTCTACCTGCTGCCAGAGATCCGCATTGCGTAATTCTTTCTTGTCTTTTCTGGTCCATCCGTTTTCTTTCCATTCCGAAAGGCTGCGGTACCCGTTCTGAAGGTACCCGCTTGTTGTGTGGACGGTAAGTAAAGACGGGCGGTGGATTCTTTGTAAGGCGTCCACCAGACATTGCAGCGCCATACGATTTGCCGTTGTATCCTTTACTTCACCGGAACCATAAACAGGATTCCCGGGACCTTTAGGAAAATCTTTGCTGAAAATCGAGTATAAGTATTTTTCTTCTTTTACTTTTCCGGCTTTTTTGCCAAGGTGAAGAACGACATCTATTCTTGCCATTCTAGGTTCTCCCATCTTCAAATCCTCCTGTCTATCTTTACAAGTGTATAATGGCGGTATGCGTATCCTGTCACAGGATTGATCCCTTTTTTGATGGAATCCGGATCCACATAATAGCCTTTAGGAGCTTTAGGTTCTCTGAGGACACCATCTTTATCTATCAGGGAACGTCTTTTTATTTCTTTTCTGTCTGGCTCTTTGCGGATCAGGTTTCTGGACGGATGATATGCTTTTGCTTTTTCCGGTTCCCATTCCTGTAAGGGTGTTGCTATGTACTCTGCCAGATCTCCATTCTTCAGGTCGTATACAACTTTCATGTTCGGATTCCCATGTGTCCAGAGTTCCCTGACAATCTTTTCTGTTCGGGTTTCTGTATTTGATTCGGCATTTAAGAGGATATGGATGTGGATCGCACCCCTCTTTCCTATCTGTGGTCTCCAGATATACTTTAAGGTCCAGCCATATTTTCGGTATCTGGTCTGAAGCTGCCTTATAAATTTCTGCATATGCTTTATCATCTCTTCCCAGCTTACCCTCTTGTCTTTCTGGTAGGTGAGTGTGATCCAGCTGTCTCCGGTTGTGAAGTTCCACTTTACCAGTCTCCTGAGTTCTCTCACCCTCTTCCACTGATTCTGCCTTATGATATCTTCCGGGGTGGGTTCCTTCTTCGGCTCCCTCTTTTGACCCCTTGCACCATATCTTCCTGTATGCTTTTCCTCTACCTCTAAGGTTTCCCCACAATCCCATGTATCTCTTATGTATCCACACTTCATATGTCACCCCGGTGTCGTAAGTTTAATACCCTTAATCAAGCCCTGAAGGGACTTCCCTGTCCCCTTAAAAAAGTTAAAAATATAGCAGGTTTTCTCCTGCTTAAATCTTGACTTTTCGCCACCTGGATGTTATATTTTTTATAGGTTTGATATCCAAGTGGCAAAAGTCACCCTGACTCATGTACCGTAAATACATGAGTCTTTTTTATTCTATGTGTTCGATCGGTCCGTAGAGGCCCTCCATTCGTTTTGCATTTCGAATGGCATCTTCCAGCGTTCCTATACAAGTTGCCAGTTTTCCGCTCTTAGATCGAACAATACGGATGATTCGTTGCTGATCTGGCGGGATTTTGACGAATTCTTTGGTTCTTCTGGAAATCCGTTCTACTTCCCTCATTCTTTCTTCTTCAGTCATTCTGTTCTCTCCCCGATCAGACTTTTGAGATACTGAATGCATTCTTCTGACCATTCTTCTATATACTCATTGTCTTCAAAGCCAAATACCTTTGTGTTTGTTATAATCGCTAATGCTTTTGTGCCTGTGTCATAGTTGTATGCCACATAAATATTCTTTTCTTCCGCTTTGAGTACGAGTTCCAGAATCTCTCTTATTTTGTCTCTGAACACGTTTCCTCCTCCTGAACTTTTCTAAGCTGATCTACCGCCCAGTATGCGGATATCCCAAAGAGGATATTAAACCAGGCTGGGATGTCCACATATTTCCCTGCAAGGATGCAGAGGGCTATGATTATGTACTGTTTCATAATGTTTGTCCTTCCCCTATTCTTCACCCAAAATTTTTTCCAGTGCGTTTGTTCGGTTCATATACGTTCTTCCGGTCGTACTTTTCTCTGCTTTCCTGACTACGCCAAGAAGCCTCTCAAGTTCATTGATCGTTTTCTGATTCTGATCTGTCCACTGCACAATCGGGGTCATTATTCTTTGAATGTCTTTGGCTTCCCTGCGTCTCTTTCTGATTTCCCTCAGTGCAAGACCTTGTAAAACATAATCGTCTGGATAGTTGTCGTTAAGTTCAATGTTATGCAAGATATCCTGCGTCTTATTGTCCAGATCAGTTTCATTACTTGCTGCAATTCTATTTAATTCCTGGCATGATCTGCAGAATTTTAAAAATGCATTGATCTGGTTACTGAATCCATCTATTTTAACCACCTCCGTTTTAATGCTTGTCCTTCTTTCTCCGCCTTAACCGGCGGCCTTCCTTTCGTAATTCATATTCAGAAGAAGTTCATCCTGTCTCTGGATGAGCAGGCACTTGATTTCTTCTTCTGACATATCACTGGCTTTATGCTGAATTCCATTAATACGGATATTTCTTGTTACCAGTTTTAATTCTGACATCTTCCTCACCTCTTCTTTATGGTATGGGAAATGATATGTATGGGTTACTGTTTATAAAAATTTAAGCAGTTTGTCGAACGACCTTTGTTGACTTCTCTTTGTTTCTCTCCTATTCTTGTATTACATGGTACTGGCATACTAAAATTTATTGAAAGGAGATTGTTATGATTGACTCAGCTTCCTGCTCCTTATTAAAAAAATTTCTTAAACACCAATGGTCACTGCGTGAAATATCCGCAAATCTTGATGCCGATCCTGCATTTGTTGCAGATTCGCTTTCTTATTTACTCGAAAAACGTTATATCCGTAAAACTCTTGGGCATCTTTCCGAAACAGATATCTACTTAGATGACTGTTTTTGTATTACCCACTTCGGCCTAGTGGCTATTCACGAATATCAAAGATCGTCCTTGCATTTTATATTCAGTGAAATACGATCGTGGATCGCTTTGTTAATTTCTTTTGCTGCTCTTATGATTAGCATCATTGCATTAGTGCGATAATGCTAAATATGATAGCAACTATGGAAAATACTATGGTTGCTATCTGTGCTGCTTCACGAAGTGCCCTACGAATCATTTCATCCTCTTCTTCCCATTGAGTTTTCCTTGTTCTCACCTCTTTCTGGATATCCAAATCATGTTTTTTCTACTACTTATGTTTCTTTTTAAGAAGATAATTTTTTAATCTGATCAGCCAGTATTCTGATCTGTTTTTAAAGGTGCTGGCTGATATCTTATAAGTAATTGGCGTGCTGAAATTGCCATGATCGCTTTCCTCTTGCTTTGTGACATATACATGTCGTTTTCTAAATAACTGTTTTTGGATAGAAACAAAATATCTATTTCCGTTATCTGTGAACTCTATTTTGGTTTCTTCCACTTCTCTCACCTCTTTCTGGATATCCAATCATTTCTTCGCTGCAAGAATGAAGTCTTCTGTTGTATGTCGAAGCAAAGGTTCTAATGTATTAAGAAAATCGCAATTGCATTCCGGCATATACTGACATTGACTGCACACTTCTCCAAAGTCTGCTTCTCTGTGTTCTGCGCATTGATGGAATAATGCACTGATATGGCGAACTGTGCAGTCAATTGCTTTTTTCCCCTGTACAGATGCTGATGAGTTATGAGATGCTACATTATTCATTTTAGGTTCATCAAATTTATTTACCTCCCCGCTTGCGACAAGTTTTCCGTTTTTTGTCCAATACTGGATTACTATCTGCATAGGAGCTCCTTTTATATTAATTTCTTTTGCCACTAGTTTAACTTTAACCATTGGCACTTCTTTTACGTATACTAAGCCTAGTTCACTCATTTACTTCCTCACCTCTTTTCTTTTATCATGGTTGCTTATTTGTCTCATTCTGGTCTGACAGCTATTGACTTTTCCTCTTTGCTCTCCTATTCTGGTATTACAGGCACTGCCATGCCTAGTACATAAGAAAGAAGGTAATAACTATGTCTGATAAAGATCCTTCCCTTATCAAATTTCCTGAGTTACCAGATTCTATTGATAACGCCGTTAAAAATCTCACCGATAAACCAACCCAAAGAATAGGTCAAACATTTTCCGATTTATGGTTTTTGGTTTTTGGCGGAATCACTCAAGCTGCTGATAAGCGTCGCATGAAATACGCTCATGACCTTGAACTGTATGGTCAAGAGTTATCCCAATCAATCGCAGCTATTCCCGAAGAGAACCTTACTGAACCAAACATTCAGACAACTGCCCAAGCTCTTGAAAACTCCAAATACTGTATTGAATCAGAAGATCTCCGCAAACTATTTGTAAATTTAATATCTAAGTCTATGGATGACAGATACACTCAAGCTGTTCATCCATCGTTTGCAGAAATTATTAAACAAATGAGTCCTTTAGATGCTAAAATTTTAAAAAGCCTTGATCCTAGAGATAGCTTTCCATTAGTTGATTATATTTTAGAAGATTACAGCAACAATAGTTTCAATACCCTTATTTCAAATGTTTATATCCCTTCAGTTCCGGAAATTAGTATCAAACAGGCTTGCTCTTCTATTTCCTCTCTTAGCCGATTAGGAATAATAAAAATAATAACCAATACCTCTCTGGTGGACGATTCTGTTTATAAGCCTTTTAAAGAAACTGAATATTATAAATTTCTTTCTATACAAACAGAGAGTCTAAACGAACCAAAGAAACTGAAAATTAAAAAATATTGTGGATGTCTTACTCATTTGGGTGAGGATTTCTTTGAAGTTTGTGTACAATAGACAATGTTTTTTCATTATTTTTATTTGTCATTTCACACATTTCTTTAACATAGCCATCTACTTTCTTAAAATAGTAGGTGGCTACTATTTTGGCAGTAATTGCTGATACAATTATGGATGCTACAATCGTTGATATTTTTCTCACCTCTTTCTGGATATCCAATCATTGACTTTTATTTGTTTTTCTCCTATTCTGATATTACAGGCATTGTAGTGCCTGACTTTACAGAAAGGAGGAACGTGAAAGGTTTAATACTATTATCGCGTCACATACCGGATATTGTCCGTATTCCCGTGAGAACAGAACTATTTTGATAGAGTTTTTCAAAGTACCAGTTTCAAAATCTTTGGCTTCTGGATACAAACGAAAAAATTTTGACTGTTCTTTTAAGAACGATTGTCCGTATTGCGATGGCAAGCGTGGTTGTTCTTTATATCAGGAAGCAACGCTTTGATTTGGGGCGAGTGTGTTTGCGGCACACTCGCTTTCATAATCCTTTCCATGCATATGTACCATCGTCAAATTTTGTGAAGCATTCAGTTCCAGCACTCTCCATAATTTTTTCAACAAGAGTTTTTTCTGTCTTTTCATTCTGAAGAATCAAATTGACAGCTCTTTCCAAAAGAGCATTTTCTGCCATTACCTTTTCAATGTACTTTGCAGGAAATATTTCAAAGTCTTCGATGCTTCTTTTTTTTATAACTGTATCAATGGTTGGTATCCTTCTCTCACCTCTTTTCTTTCTGGATATCCAAATTATTTTGTCCTTTTTCGTGACATTAAGGAGTAAAAAAAATTTCTTGTACAGATTTTCCATAATAATTTGCTATTGCGATTTTAATAGAATCTCTGGGAATTCTCCGCTCTGTTTCATACATTCCAAGTGTAGACGTAGCAATTCCAATATCCTTCGCTGCTTCTTCCTGGCTTTTTTCTCCTCTTAATTCTATCAATCTTTTTCCATATGGAATCATTTTTCTCACTCCTCTCTGTCACGTTTTGTGACTAACTGTAATATATCACCAACCGTGTCTTCTGTCAATCACTTTTCGTGACATTTTTGTATTTACTTTTATCACGTTTTGTGATAACATTAATTTATCAACTACAAGGAGGTACATCATGGGGAACTTTCAAAATATCTTCCGAAAGTTACGTACTTCATCTAATTTAACTCAGAACGCAATTGCTGAAAAACTAGGCATTTCTCGAAGCACAATAGGCATGTACGAAACAGGTGCCAGAGAACCCGATTTTGAAACACTTGAAAAAATTGCAGATTATTTTAATGTAGATACCGATTTTCTATTGGGACGTACAAATCAAACCACAATGCTTCCGGAAACTGTAGGAAAGTATTCAAAGACGCGTGAGCTCGACATTATATATGAACAACTATCTTCTCACAACCAAAGAAAGGTACTCACTTATTCAAAGAACCTTCTCTCCACCCAGCAGATGGAAGAAGATCTTCTTGCAGCTCATGCCCGGACGGATGTAGAACAGACTCCTGAGGGTGTTCAGCATGATCTGGATATTATGAATGATGATTCAAAATGGGAGGAATGATATGACATTAGATATATTGGAATTGCGTAAACTATGTATACCTAAAAACATTCGTATTACACTCCATGCAGCTAAAAGGCTGGAACAGCGCGGGATATTCTTAAAAGATGTAATATCCTGTATTATGAATGGAGAAATCATCGAACAATATCCAGATGATTATCCTTATCCCAGTTGTTTAATTCTGGGGATGAGCATCGAAGATAAATATCTTCATGTAGTCATCGGAAATCACGAATCGGATTTGTTCCTTATAACAGCTTATTTCCCAAGTTTTGATAAATGGGAATCTGATTTCAAGACCAGAAAGGAGAACGCATAATGACTTGTTTTTACTGCAAAGGTAATATTGAATCTTCTACAACAACTTACATGACTGATTATCAGGGATGCTATATCATTATCAAGAACGTTCCTTGCGAAAAGTGTTCTCAATGTGGGGAAGAATACTTAAATGGTGAAACACTTGAACGAATCGAAGAAATTATTCAAAAAGTTAAAGGTATGCTGACTGAAATTGCAGTTGTTGACTACAAACAAACAGCTTAAAGAGAACCGTTTTATTTTAATTGCTAAAGGGGTGATCCCAGTTGAATTACGAACAATTACTGACTGCTGCCGATCAGGAAGGATTGCTTGTCAAAGAGCAGCCACTTACTGGGCATGACGGCCTGATCCGTGGCAGTCGGATAGCAATCCGAAAGGATATAGAAACACAAGCAGAAAAATCTTGTGTGCTTGCCGAAGAAATCGGGCATTATCGCACCAGCTCCGGAAACATTTTAGACCAGAATAAGGCAGAAAGCCGAAAGCAGGAGTATCGAGCTCGGCTTTATGGGTACAATCTAAAGATTGGGCTTGCCGGCCTGATCAGGGCTTATGAAGTAGGATGTGGGAATCTTTATGAGATGGCTGAATATCTGGATGCTACGGAGGAATATTTAAAAGAGGCTATGCAGTGTTACCATGCTAAATACGGTGTATACGCTGTTGTTGATAATTATGTCATCTATTTCGAACCATTTGCGGTGATACATATGATTTCATCAGCAGATTAAAGAACGGAGCTGTTATTACCAGATTCGCTATTGGAAAAATATAAGAATTTTGCTATTGAACAGATATCTCGGATGACGGGGTATCATCAGAAACTGATTAAACTACGCATTTCGGATTAATTCGCTTCGGCGTTTTATGTAAAATCATATTTAGGAGAGAGAACAAATGAAAACAGTAAAAGAAATGTTAGATTTTTCGGCAGAATGTAAATGTAAAATGACAAAAGCCATGTCGAAAGGTGTTGAGGTAGTCGCACAAAATCTTTCTGAAAATGAAGTTGTTAATTATTGTATTGGGGCGTTTGCAGAGGGCAACAATGCTCAAATTGCATTTGCAATCACCAATCTCAGAGTTATTGCCGCACAGAAAAAAATGTTTTCAGATACAGTTATAGCTATTCCTATTAGCCATATTAATGATTTAACAACCAAAACTAAACTTACTGGAGATTTTATCATTATAGGAAATGACGCTGGTGAAAACCTTACTATATCTGTTTACAAGGGATTGGGGACTTCCGTAGCGAACGCACTTCATTTAGCAATGGCGTCTTCGGAAAGAAGGCAGGCAGAACCTGATGTCGCAAGCGACCTGAGAAAGTTTAAGGCTTTATTGGATGATGGGATTATTACAGAAGATGAGTTCCTGAAAAAGAAACAGCAGTTACTTGGATTGTAACCCCATAATTCTTGAGCAAAAAATCGTCCCAGTATTGGCGTACTGAGACGATTAGTAGAATCTCCGAAGAGATCCCGTACTTTGGCAAAGATATTGTATCATCTTCGGAACAGTTACACAATCAGAACGTTTGTGTATATGTGATCACATCAATGGATTAACGAAAGGAGTTTTTATTATGCCATTACCCAAAGAACGGATTTATACAATAGATGACATCTACGCTCTTCCGGATGGCGAACGTGCAGAGCTGATTGATGGACAGATCTATATGATGGCACCACCTAATACCAGGCATCAGGTAATCGTCGGTGAACTGTATGCTACTATCCGCAATTACATTAAAAGTAAAAGCGGATCCTGTAAACCATATGTTTCTCCATTTGCAGTGTTCCTGAATGAAGATAACAAGAACTATGTCGAACCAGACTTAACAGTTGTCTGCTCACCGGACAAAGTAGATGAAAAAGGTTGTCATGGTGCACCTGACTGGGTAATTGAGGTTGTTTCTCCTGCTACCCAGAGTAAAGATTACGGAATAAAATTATTTAAATACCGGATGGCCGGAGTCAGAGAATATTGGATTATAAACCCCCTGAAAGGTATCGTAAATGTCTACGATTTTGAAAATGAATCGGGTACCGGATTGTATTCTTTCGACGATGAAATTCCAGTATGTATATATCCTGATTTATCAATTGTGATCTCTGAATTATTATAATAAAAACCGCCCCTGCTGGTAACAGGGACGGATCAAGAATCTCCGAAGAGATCCAGTACTTTGGCAAAGATATTGTATCATCTTCGGAGCAGTTACACAATCAGAACGTTTGTGTGGCTGTTATTTTTATACTTGAAATTACATATTTTATAAAACCGAGGTGATATTTATGAGTAGTAAAGTAGCAGCTCTCTATATCCGTGTCTCGACAGAGGACCAAACAGAGTTATCTCCTGATGCACAGAAGCGCCTTTTGCTGGATTATGCTCAGAAGAATGATATGATTGTATCCGGAGACTTTATCTTTACTGAGAGTGTTTCCGGCCGGCACGCACAGAAGCGCCCGGAGTTTCAGAAGATGATCGCCCTGGCGAAGCAGCCCTCTCACCCCATTGATGTGATCCTGGTATGGAAATTCAGTCGTTTCGCCCGTAACCAGGAAGAGTCTATCGTATATAAGAGTATGCTCAAGAAGGATAATGTAGACGTGATCAGTGTATCTGAGCCACTGATTGAGGGACCTTTCGGCAGCCTGATTGAGCGTATCATAGAATGGATGGATGAATACTACTCCATTCGATTGTCGGGCGAGGTTTTGCGTGGCATGAAAGAAAAAGCCCTGCAACAAGGCTATCAGACATCTCCCTGTCTTGGCTATACTGCAGTTGGACATGGAAAGCCTTATATCATTAATGAAGCTGAATATGCCATTGTCTCTTATATCATGGACCTGTATGATAATCAGAACTTAGATGAGACAGCTATTGCCAGGCGTTGCAATGATCTCGGATACCGGACGAAACGTGGAAAACTCTTCGAGCGGCGCAGTGTTGACCGGATTCTTGGAAATCCCTTCTATTGCGGAACTGTTGTCTGGAACGGAGTGGAATTTGAAGGAAGCCATGAGGTACGTCTTTCCAGGGAACGGTATGAAAAACGTCAGAAGCTGATCACTTCCCGGAAACGTCCGGTCAAGGCACGAAACGTATCTGCCTGCAAGCACTGGCTATCTGGTCTTTTAAAGTGTTCTGTCTGCGGAGCTACACTTTCTTACACCGGTAATAATAAATGTCCTTATTTCCAGTGCTGGAAATATGCAAAAGGATTTCATAAGACTTCTGTTGCCTTATCAGTCAAAAAGGCTGAAGAAGCTGTGATAAGTTATTTTGATCAGATCTTAGATGGAGCAGAATTTACATATGTATGCAAAAAGAAAAAGACTGATCATTCACTGCAGATCGAACAGTTACAAAGAGAGATCAGTAAGCTCACCATGAGAGAAAGCAGAATCAAAGAGGCTTATGAGGCAGGCGTAGATACTCTGGAAGAATATAAGAATAATAAGGACCGTCTGGTATCAGATCGGTTAGAATTGACTGCTGCCCTTTCACAGCTATTACAGGAAGAACAGTCAGAGCAGCCTAATACAGAAGAAATCCTGAAAGAGATCCGTTCTGTTGCGGACGTCCTGAAGAATCCAGACGTAGGTTATGAAGAAAAGGGAAATCTGATCAGAAGTGTTGTAGAGCAGATCATATATGATAAAGAATCTGGAAAAATGTCTTTTGACATCATTATTTCCTGAATTTCAGACCTCTATAAAAAGTGCCATTTCGGTCATTTTAACACTTTCGTAATATTTTTTCAGAATTGAAAATCCCGCAAACCCGCATAAACACTAGGGTTGCGGGGCTATTATAGGGTACTGCACTCCGGTGGCCCGGACGGGGAGATCGGCGCTTCCCTGCGTTATCTTTCCCAGCGTTTTACCATGCCGAACCGAACGACTTCAGCTTTGCTCAACGACATAGGAACAGAAGAACTCAGTCATCTGGAAATGGTATCCACTATTGTACATCAGCTTACCCGGGACCTTTCCATGGAGGAAATTGAGAAATCCGGATTCGGACCGTATTATATCGATCACACAGTGGGAGTCTGGCCACAGGCAGCAGGTGGCGTACCATTTAATGCATGTGAATTTCAGAGTAAAGGTGATCCGATCACTGATCTGTTCGAGGATCTTGCTGCAGAGCAAAAAGCCCGTTCTACCTATGACAATATTCTCAGAGTAGTCCGCAATATACCTGAGATTGCGGATCCCATCAAATTCCTGCGTGCCAGAGAAGTTGTTCATTTCCAGAGATTTGGGGAAGCTCTTCAGTCCATTCAGGAAGAACTTGATGCCAAAAACTTCTATGCTTTTACCCCGGGATTTGATAATCCCTGCACTGCATCATGCAACAGCAGTAAATAACGTACGCAGCCAAAACCTGCGACATACTGCGCGAATTTATGCAATTAGCATCGCGAAGCGTGTTACTGAGAACGGAGTGAACAGTAATACGCTCCATCTTAAAAATCACAGAAATTTCATATTTGCTTTACAAATATATCTGGTGGTGCTATAGTATTCTTAGCTTAATAGCCACAAAAGTAATTGCCAAAAATATTGAGCAATTACAAACAAAAATATGATATAAAAGGGGCTGTCTCACATAGATATTATGTGACAGCCCCCTTATTGGAGGAATTATGCAGATAATTATTGTTGGGTGCGGTAAAGTTGGACGTACCCTGGCAGAACAGCTTCAGGAAGAAGAATCCGACATTACTCTTATAGACGTTTCTTCTAATGTGATCACTTCCCTTCAGGATGACATTGATGCCATGGGTATCGTGGGAAACGGTGCAAGTATCAACACGCTGGTGGAAGCAGGTATTGAGAATGCAGATATCCTGATTGCCGTAACCGGCTCTGATGAAATGAATCTCCTCTGCTGCCTGATTGCACAGAAAACCGGCCATTGCCAGACGATTGCCCGTGTCCGCAATCCTATCTATGCCAAAGAGATCAGCTTCATCAAGAAGCGTCTGGGTGTTACTATGATCATTAACCCGGAGCTTGCAGCTGCACAGGAAATTTCCCGTCTCTTACGCTTTCCTTCAGCTATCAAGATCGATACTTTCGCACGTGGTCGTGTGGAAATGCTGAAATTTAAAGTGCTTCCTGAATTTAATCTGGATGGCATGACAATCTCACGCATTACGGAAGCCCTGAAATGCGACGTCTTGTTCTGCGCAGTAGAAAGTCGGGATCTTGTATCTATTCCCGGCGGTAATCAGGTGATCCACGACGGAGATATGGTTTCCATTCTTGCTTCCCCGGTGAATGCAGCAGCCTTTTTCAAAAAGATCGGCCTGAAAACCAATCAGGTAAAAAACGCCATTATTGTCGGCGGAGGAACCATTTCCTATTACCTTACAAAAGCCCTGCTTGATATGAACATCTCCGTTAAGATCATCGAACAGAATGAGTCCCGCTGTGAAACCTTAAGTGATCTGCTTCCGGAGGCAACTATCATTAACGGAGACGGAACCAATCGTTCTCTCCTTATGGAAGAGGGACTCTCACGCACAGAGGCTTTTGTATCACTCACAAACATGGATGAGGAAAATGTTTTCCTTTCACTCTTTGCCAAAACAGTTTCCAATGCCAAACTGGTTGCCAAGGTAAACCGCCTTGCCTTTGATGATGTCATTGATAACCTTGATATCGGAAGCGTCATTTATCCGAAATATATCACAGCCGACTATATCCTGCAGTATGTACGTGCCATGCAGAACAGCATCGGCAGCAATATTGAAACCCTTTATCATATCCTGGATAATCAGGCAGAAGCTCTGGAATTTGCCATCCGCGAAAATTCACCGGTAACAGGCATTCCATTATCTGAACTGAACCTGAAGAAAAACCTTCTTGTAGGTTACCTGAACCGAAATGGTCAGGTCAGGATTCCCAGAGGCCAGGATACCATTCAGGTTGGAGATACCGTTATCATAGTAACTTCTCAGAAGGGCCTTCGCGATATCACAGATATTCTGGAAAAATAAAGGAGCCAAATCATGAACTATTCCATTATTATCTATATCATCGGAATGATTCTGAAAATTGAAGCTGTATTTATGGCTCTGCCCGCAATTACGGCACTGATCTATCAGGAAACTTCCGGTGTAACTTTTCTGATCACGATTGCTTTATGCCTGGTCATCGGGCTTCCTCTCACCAGGAAAAAGCCGACAAGAAAGGCTTTCTACACAAAAGAAGGTTTCGTGACTGTAGCATTAAGTTGGATCGTTCTGAGTATCATAGGAGCAATCCCCTTTGTGATCAGCCGAAGCATTCCAAATCCTGTAGATGCATTATTTGAAACAGTTTCAGGTTTTACTACAACAGGAGCCAGTATTCTCAGCGATGTGGAGGCGCTTCCTCATTGTATGCTGATGTGGAGAAGCTTCACGCACTGGATCGGCGGAATGGGGGTTCTGGTTTTCATCCTCTCCCTTCTACCACTTACCGGCGGTTATCACATGAATCTTATGAAAGCGGAGAGTCCCGGACCATCTGTAAGCAAGCTTGCGCCAAAAGTACAGTCAACTGCCAAAATTCTGTATTCTATTTATTTCGTAATGACAGTGATCCAGATCCTGCTTCTTCTGGTCGGTGGTATGCCACTGTTTGACTCCATATGTACAGCTTTCGGTACTGCAGGTACCGGAGGATTTGGTATTAAAAATGACAGCATGGCCAGTTACAGTACATATCTGCAGGTAGTCATTACTGTATTTATGATTTTATTTGGCGTTAACTTTAATGCTTACTTTTTCATTATCACAAAAAAATTTGCTCAGGCTTTTAAGATGGAAGAAGTGCGGTATTATTTCGGAATCATCGGTATTGCAATTCTTATCATCACCTGCAATATTTACCATATTTTCGGAAGTGCAGCCAAAGCTTTTCAGCAGGCAGCTTTCCAGGTTGGTTCCATTATCACAACAACCGGATATGCAACAACAGATTTTAATACCTGGCCGGAAATTTCGCGGACAATCCTGGTACTGCTGATGTTTATCGGTGCATGTGCCGGAAGTACAGGCGGCGGCATTAAAGTATCCAGAATCCTGATTCTCTGCAAAACAGTCCGCAAGGAGCTTCATATTTTTCTGCATCCAAATGCGGTAAAGAAAATAAAAATGGACGGCAAAGCCATCCCACATGAAGTTGTTCGTTCCACAAATATTTTCTTCATTGTATATATGCTGATTTTTGCATCCTCCATATTCCTGATTGCCTTTGACGATTTCAATCTGATCACGAATTTTACGGCGGTTGCGGCAACCTTTAATAATATCGGACCAGGTCTTGAGCTGGTAGGACCTACCGGAAACTTCGGTATGTTCTCCTGGTTTTCAAAGCTTATCCTTACTTTTGATATGCTGGCAGGACGTCTTGAGATTTTCCCGTTACTGATATTGTTTGTAAGGGATACATGGAAGAAATTCTAAAAATATTTTGGCAAAACAAATTTTATTTTTTTACACTGTATTCATATTTTATTCATATTTATTGGATATAATAAACTTTAGAAAGATGATGAATCTTTCTTATAAATATTTTTCTTTTTCATACGCGCCGGTACGAAAGTACCGGCCTCCTTCCATTTATGGGAGTTTTTTATTTTATGGCATTTTTCTCACGCCTTCATAATCAAACGCAGGAATAAAACTCTCTCTGGCAGTTTCACCATCTTGAAAAAATCCATTTTCAATCCCAAGCTCAAATGCATAGTCCAGAACTTTTTCATATTCTCTTCTGGTTACACAACGATTCAGTTCTGTATATTCTTTCTGCTCAAAAACCGGCGTATACTGATTCATGATACTGATATAAATCTGCTTTCCAAAAGTCTTATGTAAAAGTTTCAGAACCTTTTTTGAATTTCTTGTATGCCCCGGCAATATAAGATGTCTCACAATAGTCCCACGTTTCATATATCCCTCTGCATCAAACTGTGGCATTCCTGTCTGTCGTACCATCTCATTAACTGCTTCCATAGCTCTTTCAGGATAATCATTCGCATGTGAAAATTTCACCGCCAATTCGCTCTCCGCATATTTGTAATCCGGAAGATAAATGTCCACATATCCGTCCAGAAGTTTCAATGTCTCTGTGTTCTCATATCCACCACAGTTATAGACAACCGGAATATTAAGCCCATGCTTCTTTGCACAGTCCAAAGCTGCGATGATCTGTGGAATATAATGTGTTCCGGTTACCAGATTAATATTTGCAGCATCCTTTTCCTGCAGTTCCAGGAATATTTCTGCCAGTCTTTCCTCAGTGATCTCAAGGCCACTGTCACCAATGGCAATTTCCCGGTTCTGGCAGAAACAGCATCTCAGATTGCATCCTGTAAAAAAGACTGCCCCGGAACCTCTGGTTCCCGAAATACATGGTTCTTCCCACATATGCAAAGCTGCCCTTGCAATCTTAACCTTCTGATCCATTCCACAGTATCCGGTTTTTCCGGCTGTTCTGTCTACATGGCAATTTCTCGGACATAAACTGCAATCTGCCAGTATGCAGCTTTCTGTATCCTGCCTCAGAGTTTTATCTTTGTTTTTTTCTGTCTGTATTTTATTTAGCTTCACTTTTCTCTTCTGTCCTTTTTTCTTTCCCCGACTTGATATCTGTGAATCGCCCACTGCAAAACAGTTCCCACAGTTTGCTTATATTATAACCGTTCAGTGCTTTCACAGTTACAGTCGGATTGCTGAATAGTTACTATCCTTTATATCATTATACTACATTCCCCAATTACGTCTATTCATATTTCACAATTTCCTTTTTCAGTCTCTTCATGATTCTTTTTTCCAGCCTAGAAATATATGATTGAGAAATTCCCAGAAGGTCTGCAACCTCTTTCTGTGTTTTCTCTGCAGCATTCTCCTTTCCCAGACCAAATCTAAGGCGGATGATCGTCTGCTCACGCGGTGAAAGCTTTCTAATTGCCTTTGATAACAACGAAATCTCCACTTCATCTTCCAGACGTCTTGAAATCACATCCTCATCAGTTCCCAGAATATCAGAAAGCAGGAGTTCATTTCCATCCCAGTCTACGTTCAGCGGTTCGTCTATGGACACTTCCATCTTTGTCTTACTGTTGCGGCGAAGATACATCAGGATCTCATTCTCTATACATCTGGATGCATAAGTGGCAAGCTTGATGTTTTTTACAGGATTAAAGGTATTGATCGCCTTGATCAGCCCAATCGTTCCGATTGAAATCAGATCCTCCACCCCGACTCCTGTGTTATCAAACTTCTTTGCAATATACACCACAAGCCTTAAATTATGTTCGATCAGAACAGACTTCGCTTCTTCTTCCTGCCCTGTTCCAAGCTTCTGCAGTATAAACGCCTCACGCTTCGGCTCCAGTGGTGCCGGCAGCACATCATTTCCACCAATATAAAAAACTTCTCCTGAACGGTTCATCACCATTCTTGACACTACCTGTAATGGATAACAGCTCATAGTCACAACCCCTCCCGTTAAAGTAATCTGGAATTCAAAAGTACCTCGTATTCCTTACCAAAAGCGGATGTTTCAAATGAAAATGCAAATATCGGATTGTCTATGCAGACAACCTCTGCTGGAGTCTGAATGCAGAGTCTCTCAAAAGTAACAGCCAGCATCATCCCCTGTTCTTTTCCTATACTGTGAAAAAAAGTAAAATGTGGATGAAGCCCGGCAGTTCCCGGTTTCCCAGACTCTCCAGGATTTTCTTTCAGGTGTTTTAAACAGCTTACGGTTTCTTCTGAACATATTTCAGATAAAACTTTTTCTGTCCCTACAGATACAGGTTTTCCGTTTACAGAATCCATAAGCAGATTTCCGGAATCATAAAATCCTTGAAAAGGATATCCACATCCTTTATAGTATATGGTTATCGGATAGATATTCTTTGTCCGTATTCTCATGGAATCCATCAGATATGACAACGCTGTAATGCCGGACCACGTTGCTGCTGCAAGGATCAGAAACATTTTGACTGTCAACTTATCACTGACGATCACTTCCCAGAACCCTCCACACAGAAATGCGGCAAAATACAGTGTAAGTATTGCTTTAAGCAGCAGACTTCCCCTTTTCAGATTACATCCGATCACAAGCATTCCTGCAGCACAGCCACCATGCAGCAGGACAAGTGCCGGAAGAAAAATCCCAGACTTCAGAAAAGATCGCAGATAAATGATCCAGCAGGAAAACACCGCACCTGCAGCAGCTCCCAGAAGAGCTCTTTTTCTGCTTCTTCCACATCGGAATAATATTCCTGTAAATCTGATCAATATGTAATCTATCAGGAGATTTGTGAAAAAAACTACATCTATGTATATTTCGTAATGCATTTCCTTCCCTCCGTCTGATACTGCCTCTGACTTCTCCTTCACTTCGGTAAGTGAGATTCATTATACGTGATAAAGTATGCGGATTTTGTCAAAACGGAGGAATTATGTCTTATTATTTGTCGCACTAAATCGACAGTTTTTATCATATAAACTAAAATGAACATGTATTGACATATAATTGAAGTTAGAATAAAATGATAGATAATTTCTATGTTTTAGAAGGGCATCTTCTATACTGTCACAATTCAGACAGTATTTTATGTCTCTGCTACAAAACAGACTGGAGGATTTTAACATGAATAATATTACCGGACACACAGGTCTTACCGCGCTTTTAGGAAGCCCGGTGGCACACAGCATTTCCCCTTTGATGCATAATGAATCATTTCGCCTTCTCGGGCTTGACTATGTATATTTATGTTTTGATGTAAATGAAGAAACTCTTCCTGCAGCAGTTGCAGGATTAAAGACTTGCGGCATTCGCGGTTTCAACCTTACCATGCCGAATAAGAATAAAATTGTAGAATTATTGGATGAGCTTTCCCCTGAAGCCCAACTGATCGGTGCTGTCAATACTGTACTGAACGATAACGGAAAGTTAATCGGATACAATACAGACGGGTACGGTTTTATGCAATCTGTACGTGATGCGGGACATGATATTACCGGTAAAAATATAACTGTCATGGGAGTAGGAGGAGCTTCGATGGCCATCTGTGCACAGTCTGCCCTGGACGGTGCGGCCTCCGTACATATTTTTGCCCGCCGCACCAGCAGATACTGGAATCGCACACAGAAATTCGCTGAGAATCTCTCTGCTAAAACAGGTTGTCAGGTCTGCCTCTTCGACAATGATGATCATACTGCATTGCGAGATTCCATTGCACAGAGTTATCTGCTGATCAATGCAACCTCTGTAGGCATGGTTCCGGATATCGACGATACCATCATCAAAGATACATCTCTGTTCCGTCCTGAGCTTGTAGTGGCAGATGTTGTCTATGAGCCACAGGAAACCCGACTGCTCAGAGAGGCTAAAGCAGCCGGATGCCAGACCTTTAATGGCATGTATATGCTTCTTCATCAGGGGGCTAAAGCTTTCCAGATCTGGACCGGACAGGAAATGCCGGTTTCTGTTATTAAGGAAAAATATTTCTCTGTCAAATAGTGATTCGCATAACAGTCACATATTTCCCATCAGCTTATCTTTGATGATTGCCAGGATTTCTCTTGGAATATATATCAGAAGTCTCCATGAACGGTATCTGGAAGGAATGGGATAAATTTCTCTGCATCCACATTTCTTTCCTATGGCCGTTCCCCGGAAAACATGAAAATTATTGGTGACAATGCCCACCGAATGATTCAGTCCGATCATTCCCAGACTGAACTTCAGATTCTCTGTTGTGCTGGTAGATTTCTCTTCCAGAATCAGTCGTTCTCTGTCAATTCCATGTTCCACAAGATAATTGCACATTGCCTGAGCTTCTGTGATAGATTCTCCGTCCCCTTTTCCTCCGGACAGAACAGCCTTAGTCTCAGGATTCTCTTCCATATACTGTAAAGCCCTCCTGGTACGTTCCAGAAGGGCTTTTGTAAGCCGGGTGCCTTCTACATGGGCACCAAGCACGATAATATATTCCAGATTTGGATGCTTACGCATTCTTACCGCAGCAATATTTATATTTCTTGCCGCTTCCGCAAGGACAAGGATCATTACGTCCGATTTTCTTTGCTTTGACAACTGTTCCTGATTTCTTCTGCTCGAGATAAAGTTCTTTTCTCTTCTCCGGTGTGAAGATCGCATCCCACTGTGGCAGTTCATACAGCCAGTCAGCTCTTGCATCTACCATGTTCTTATAAAGAAGTTCTTTATCAAAGCACAGAGAAACCTTTGTGTTCTCATCCATTGTCTCAATCGGGTTCGGAATCTTCAGACTGTCATTGATTCCATCAAGAAAACCAACCATTGTCAGAACTTCCTGTCCGTATTTCTCAGCCAGTTCCTTAACTGTACCGGTTACTACCTCATCCGGGTTGCTAAGAAGCTGCTCATAAATTCCTTTTTCAATATTAAAATAATTTGCCCAAAATCTCTGAAGTTTATTACGGTCTGCCTGCTGGTCATAGGCGATGGCACGCCACTGCTCTAAGATTGTTTTATCGCTCATTTCCTTTAATCCTCTTTTCCAATATTTCATAGGTATTATGCCTGTGCGGAAACATATGGAAAATATTCCTTCCACAAGCTTTATTATTATATCATCTTTCAGTTAAAAATACAAATGATATTCTTTGTATTTTTAGTGAATTTTAAGTTACTGTTCACACACCACTATCCCGAGACATACAAGCCAAAATTCCATTGCCGCAGGCAATCTAGTACATCGTTTTCGAAATAACTATACCACTCACTTGTCTGCGAATCCGATTGCACAGGTCTAAAAGCCTCAGCGTAGCCCGCTACGCCTGCGTTTTTATACCAGCACACTCGAATCCGCATCCTACGCGATTGGTATAGTTATTTACGAAACGCTGTACTAGAATGAATTTTGGCTATGTTACTGAGAACGGAGTGAACAGTAACAATTTTAATTGACGCCCAGTTTCTCCAGTTCTGCTGCTGCCTGTTTAAAAGATTTAAACTGAATTGCATGGATTCCCTGTTTTCTGGCTGCCTCACAGTTCTCCGCTCTGTCATCCAGAAATACGGATTTCTCCGGGTCAAGATGGTAGCGTCCGAGCAGGGTTTTGTAAATTTCCGGTTCCGGTTTGATCTGCTTCACCTGACAGGAGAACACTGCTCCGTCTACATATTTAAGAAACGTAAGTTTATCCTCCGTTCTCTCCAGTGTGTCAGTTGCATAATTGGAAAGAATATAAACATGATATCCTTTATCTTTCAGATATCTCACCCAGGTTTCCGCATAATCTGTTTTCTCAATTGTCTCGTCAGAACGGCGCATTACCTCTCGGATATCCTTTTCGTACTCCGGTGCAGCTTTTACCATCTGATCTACATAATATTGCTCAGTCTCGCTGCTTCTGTCTCTCTCATTCCAGGTATTGCTCTGAAATACCACTTCCGCAATTTTATCACGCTCTTCCTTCGGAAAACCAAAACTGTCCAGATAGGTCTCCCAGTCATATTTTACAAGAACCTGTCCAACGTCAAAAATAATATTCTCCATATCCGAATCCACCACCTTTTTATTCCTGTTCAGTAATTTATAAACCATCCATATTGCATAAGCCATGATGGGAACCATGATCGCCACTGCAAGCGAGGCTTTAAAATAGACCTGCGAATCTTCTCCATTCCCGAATGCAAAAATCATCGGCATACAACATGCAAGAAGCAGGATTATGATTGCGATCCATGCCCCGATTTTTTTTATCTTATTATTATCTTTTTTCATAAGCCTCCAGTTATATAAAAGACACGCCGGAGAAATTCCCCGGCGTATAGTCTTATTTACCGCCTGCCGATCAGACAGGTAAATTTATCCTTATTATTTATTTCTGTAGATGATATCGTCACGTCCCGGGCCATTGGAAATCATAGTGATCGGGAATCCGATATGTTTCTCAACGAACTCAACATACTTTCTGCAGTTCTCCGGCAGATCTTCATATTTTTTGATTCCGCGGATGTCGCATTTCCATCCCGGCAGAGTCTCCAGAACCGGTTTTGCTTTCTCAAGCAGTGTAGTTGTCGGAAATTCTGTTGTTACTTTTCCATCAATCTCATATCCTGTGCAGACCGGAATTTCATCCAGATATCCAAGAACATCAAGAACTGTGAAAGCAACATCTGTAGCTCCCTGAAGACGGCATCCGTATTTGGAAGCAACACAGTCAAACCATCCCATACGTCTTGGACGGCCTGTAGTAGCACCAAATTCACCGCCGTCACCGCCACGTCTTCTCAGTTCATCTGCTTCATCGCCAAAGATTTCAGAAACAAATGCACCTGCTCCTACTGCACTGGAGTATGCCTTGCATACAGTAACAATCTGTTTGATCTCATATGGTGGAAGACCTGCTCCTACTGCACCATATCCTGCCAGGGTAGAGGAAGATGTAACCATCGGATAAATTCCATGATCCGGGTCTTTCAGAGAACCAAGCTGTCCCTCAAGAAGAACTTCTTTACCTTCTTTTAATGCGTTCCACAGATACAGGGATACGTCACATACATATGGTTCAACCATTTTCTTATATTCCATAAGTTCAGCAAATAATTCATCCACATTAAGAAGCGGTTTGTGATATAAATGTTCAAGAAGAACATTCTTTGTCGCACATACACTTGCAAGTTTTTCTTTCAGATGTTCTTCATCAAAAAGTTCACTTACCTGGAAACCAATCTTTGCATATTTGTCTGAGTAGAACGGAGCAATACCTGACTTGGTAGATCCGAAAGATTTGCCGCCCAGACGTTCTTCCTCATACTGGTCAAAAAGAATATGGTATGGCATAACCATCTGTGCTCTCTCGGAGATAAGGATCTTCGGAGCCGGAACACCTCTGCTTACCACTTCATTGTACTCTTTGAAAAATACCGGGATATTCAGTGCAACACCGTTGCCGATCACACTTGTAGTATGATCATAAAACACACCTGACGGCAGAGTATGAAGAGCAAATTTACCATAGTTATTTACGATTGTATGACCTGCATTTGCACCACCCTGAAATCTTACGATAATATCAGCCTTCTCAGCGAGCATATCGGTAATCTTACCTTTACCTTCATCTCCCCAGTTAGCACCAACAACTGCTTTTACCATTATATAATTCCTCCTGTATTTACCGATTACTGTTTACCCGACCTTGCAGAATGACCTGCCGGATATCATCAGGAAACAGCAACGCTTATTATCTTTATATCAGATTCTGTAATATTCCAAACCGTTATGTTAAGTATTTACTGATCAGACATTAATCTCAGCTTTCACTCCCAGAAGTTCCTTATGGGAATCGAGGATCGGCTGAACTACTGTATTTACAAATCTCTCTGTCTGCTCTTTGGCACGTCCGATATATTTCTTCGGATCCATGGATCTCTGCAAATCTTCCAGAGAAAGGTTGAATGCAGGATCTGCTGCGATCAGTTCCAGCAGATTATTATCTTTGCCTTCTACCTTGACAGTCTTTCCGGCTTCCATGGAAAGCTCACGGATACGCTCATGAAGTTCCTGACGGTCACCGCCTGCTTTTACAGCATCCATCATGATATTCTCTGTAGCCATGAACGGAAGCTCTGCCATCATATGTTTCTCGATAACCTTCGGATAAACAACCAATCCATCTACAACATTAAGACAGAGGTCAAGGATTCCGTCAATAGCAAGGAAACCTTCCGGAATACTCAGACGCTTATTTGCAGAGTCATCCAGAGTTCTCTCAAACCACTGAGTTGCAGATGTGATCGCCGGGTTAAGGGCATCTACCATTACATATCTGGAAAGGGAAGCAATACGCTCACTTCTCATAGGATTTCTCTTATACGCCATTGCGGATGAGCCGATCTGAGATTTCTCAAATGGTTCTTCTACTTCCTTCAGATGCTGAAGAAGGCGGATATCATTGGACATCTTGTGTGCACTTGCTGCAATTCCTGCAAGAATATTGGCAACACGTGTATCTACCTTACGGGAATAGGTCTGTCCGGATACCGGATAGCATTCCTTAAATCCCATCTTCTCTGCGATCATCGGATCAATCTTGTCGATAGTCTCCTGATCTCCGTCAAACAGTTCCAGAAAGCTTGCCTGTGTTCCGGTTGTACCTTTGGATCCCAGAAGCTTCATTGTTCCCAGAACATACTCCAGATCCTCCAGATCAAGCAGGAATTCCTGTGTCCAGAGTGTTGCACGCTTACCTACTGTAGTAGGCTGTGCAGGCTGAAAATGTGTAAATGCCAGAGTAGGCTGATCTTTATATTTATCAGCGAAAGCAGAAAGCTCGGCAATAACATTGACCAGTTTCTTCTTCACAAGCTTTAATGCTTCTGTCATTACAATAATGTCTGTATTATCACCTACATAACAGGAGGTTGCTCCCAGATGGATGATTCCTTTTGCTTTCGGGCACTGTACGCCATACGCATATACGTGAGACATAACATCATGACGCACCTGACGTTCACGTTCCTTTGCAACGTCATAATTGATATCCTCTGCATGTGCCTTCAGTTCATCAATCTGCTCCTGTGTAATGTTAAGGCCAAGCTCTTTCTCTGTCTCAGCAAGTGCGATCCAGAGTCTTCTCCATGTGCGGAATTTCATATCCGGGGAAAAAATATACTGCATTTCTTTGCTGGCATAACGTTCTGATAAAGGACTTACATATCTGTCTGTACTCATCTTCACTCTCCTGTTTTTTATAGGATATTATTTTTAATCCTTTTATTTCACTTCTGTACGTACGTTTTTCTCAACCACGTACGTTGAAATTATATAACATCATTCCTCTAAAAGCAACCACAAAAACCTTATCCCTGATGGAATTTACCAAGAAATTCTTTCATTCTCGCATGTTCTGATTCAAATACCTCTTTTGGACTCCCCTCAACTGCGATCAGTCCCTTATCCATAAAAATAATATGATCAGAGATATCTCTTGCAAATGTCATCTCATGAGTGACGATCACCATAGTGATGTGCTCTGCTGCCAGATCTTTGATTACCTTAAGAATTTCACTCGTAAGCTCCGGATCAAGGGCAGAAGTAGGCTCATCAAAAAACAGGATCTTCGGATTCATACATAATGCTCTGGCAATAGAGACACGCTGCTGCTGGCCGCCGGAAAGCTGAAACGGATATGCATTCTCTCTGTCTGCAAGTCCCATCTGCTTTAACAGAGTTCTTGCCTGTGCATAAACCTCTTCTTTCTTTCTCTTCTGCACTCTGATCGGAGCATCTGTGATATTTTTCAGTACGGAAAAATGGGGGAAAAGATTAAAGTTCTGAAATACCAGTCCCACATCCCCCTGCTTGATGATCTCACCGCTGTCCGGTGTCTCAAGACCGGTGGCACAGCGGAGAAGTGTGGATTTACCGGAACCGGAAGGTCCGATAATACTAAGAACCTCACCCTCCTCTACCTGAAGTGAAATGTCTTTTAATACTTCAAGGCTGCCGAAGCTCTTCTTTATGTTTTTCATTTCAAATAATACCATAGCAAATATTCCTCTTAAATTAAATGATGTCAGAGTCAAAAAATATTTTATAACCCCAGCCGCCTGTCAGCGATAATAATTCAGTTTTTTCTCAATCTTATCCATTACAATCGCAACAAGAAGATTGAACACAAAATAGAAAACAGCAGCGATCACAAAAGGCATCATAGTCGTCTGTGCACTTGCAATCTGTTTTGCAATTGTAAACATCTCCGAAACAGCAACAACAAATGCCAGTGACGTATCCTTTACCAGTGTGATAACCTCATTTGTCACAGATGGAAGGATTCTCTTGATCACCTGCGGCAGGATGATCCTGAAAAATGTCTGGGCTTTGCTGTATCCCAGGATCTTTGCAGCCTCATACTGTCCCGCTGAAATAGATTTGATTCCTCCTCTGTAAATCTCCGCAAAATATGCAGCATAGTTAATACTGAATGCAATAAACACAGCGATCAGGCTGTATCCCATGGAAATACGGATTCCAAAAATAAAGTATGGTCCGAAATACACAACCATCAATTGCAGCATTAACGGGGTTCCACGCATAACTGATATGTAGGCAGACACAATTCCACGTATCGCCGGATTCTTGGACATTCTGCCAAAGCAGATCAGAAGTCCCAGCGGAAGTGAAAAAAGTAATGTCACTACAAAAATCTCTACAGAAACTACCATACCACTGGCAAGCTGCTGCAGCATTACACTTAAAGACATAAGCTTTCCTCCTGAAAAATTTCTCCTGTACAGTAAGAAAAGAGGGTGCACAAAATGTACCCTCCATTCCTTTATAATGCGGACAGCCTGCACAGATCTGTCCTCTTGTATCATAACTGTTTTTGTTCCGGCTGACTATTCAGCATCTTTCGCTGTATCAGCTGTATCTTCTTTTGCTGTGTCTGCATCGGAAACATCATCCTCTGCTGCATCATCTTTTTTATCATCAGATTTCTCATCATCTCCAATGCAGAGCATATCTGCTACTTCATACTTCTCAGCAAGTTTATCAACTTCACCTGCATCATAAAGTTTCAGAACTTCTTCCCATACAGTATCTTTCAGCTCATCGTTACCCTTCTTAAAGCCGATTCCATACTCTTCGCTCTGGATTGGCTCGTCAAGGATCACATATTTGCCTTCTTCTCTCTGGGAAAACTGATATTTAGCAACACCGATATCTACTGCGATGGCATCTGCAGCGCCGGAATCCAGATTCATGAATGCTGTATTGTAATCAGGATTCTCTGTCAGTGATGCAAAGCTTGCTGTAAGATCCTTATTATCATCGCTGTTTAATGCATCCAGTGCTGCGGAAGCGGCCTGAACTACTACATTCTTGCCTGCCAGGTCATCCAACTTCTCAATCCCTGAATCGGCTGCAACAACCATCACCTGCTCATTGTTCAGATATGGATCTGACCATGTATAGTCATCCTCACGTCCGTTAATGGTAAATCCGTTCCAGATACAGTCAATAGAACCGGAATTCAGTTCCATATCCTTGGAATCCCAGTTGATCGGTTTCTTTACAAGTTCCCATCCGAGATTGTCGCATACTTCCTGTGCAAGGTCAAGGTCAAAACCAACATACTCTCCATTATCGTCTTTATATCCGAAAGGAGGATACTGTGCATCAAATCCTACAGTTAATGTCTTACTGTCAGCATCTGCATATACAGAAACAACACCCGTCATCATAGAAGCTGCCATAACTCCTGCCATGAGTACTGCTAAAGATCTCTTTTTCATGATAAATATCTCCTCTTTATCTGTTTTGTTATTTATCACACAGCCACTCTACCATGTGAAAGTATGTGTTAATCCTATCACACACCTCCGCCTCTGTCAAGAGTAAGTTATGAACCTGTACTTCTGTGATAATCTTTCATAAGTCTCTCCAGAAGGGCATCCAGATTTTTTTCATCTGTTTTCTCTTCCGGTACAGACTCGAAAGCTTTCAGAGACTGCCTGATTTCTTCTTTTATATCTTTCTTCAGTTCTTCATCTACTTCAAGTTCTTCCATAACCTTATCATAATCTGTCTTATCATGAACACTGCTGTATGCTATGATATAAGCTTTTAAGGCATCTTTTGAATGTGCTTCTCTGTATGCTTCCAGAAAACATTCCTGTGCTTTTTCCATCTGAAAAAGATAACTGTATGCACAGCCAAGATTATAGCGCACTGAAGCTGCGAATCCTTTTCTCTGCTCAGACAGATCCTCTCTTTCCAGGAGTTTCTGGTATACCCGGATGGCGTTCACATACATTCCGTTTTCTGTCAGTGCATCTCCCTTTCTCTTCTGACGGACTGCCGCTTTTTCTTTTCCATAAGTCACAATCCTGCTGTTAAAGCCTTTCATCTCCTCATAGGTAAGGTAATTGATCTCCTTGAAAACAGGATAGATCATCTCTTCCACACTTACATTTCTCTCCAGATTCTGTTTCAGCTTTGCAGCCAGATGCACAAGTTCAAGCTCATCTCTGAGCCAGTTGCATAATTCTTCATTAAAAACAGTATGATCAGCAAGGTAAAGATTGTGGTACAGATAATAACAGAGTTCTTCTATAGAATAAATATTCATACTGATATTCTCTATAAAATAAGGACGCTGTGCTTTTTTTGTCTGACATAAAATATATCCGCTCATTGCTCCATCTCCTTTACCATTCTACTGTCTCTGTCCAGGTTTTCCCACTGGAAGGGAACATTTCTCCGAATCCCAGATCTGTAACCGTCACTTTACATTCTGCAGATGAGACATACTGTAATTCCAGCCGTAATCTGGTAGTCTTGTCCGGACGCAACGGAATACCGGGCAGCATCATTCCTACCCTTCTTTTCTCCGGTCTGTGGTACGTGCTTACAATAAACACAAGCTCCTCTGTATCATCAAGAATAAATTCACAGGATGCCTTACTGTCATACCAGTTATTTCCTGCCTCGATCAGCGGATAATAGGTAGGAGAACCCATCACTCTCATTTCCATCCCCACATCAGCCATAACCAGAGAATCGCTTAAAAAGCGATATCCCTTTAATGCCTTGTTCTCTGTTTTCTCTTTTCCTGCAGCGCAGGCACCCTTTGCAAAAAGATTATTTCCATAGAAAACCTTTCTTTTCTGATAACAGAGTAACCTTACAGACTGCTCTGCCCAGTCCTGTGAAAATCCATCTCCTGTGATCTGAATGCTGGAAAACAGATCTCTGCCAAGTGTTTTCTGGACAAACTTACTGAATTCCGAATCTCTCTCCTGTCCCTCAGCAGGAAGTTCTGTCTCCACAGCTTCTTCCAGTTTTACAGTGACAGGCTTTGTTGCACCGTTCATTGTCATCTTGCGAAAAGACACGTTCTCCGGTGTAAAGGCATACCATCCCACACTACGGTTCCAGGTTTCTCTTTTCTGTGAGAGCACATAATAATAGAAGCTTTCCCCATAATCCAGCAGCATATATTTCTCATGTGGAAATCCAATTATCTCAAATGCTTTCTGGAAATTCTCAACCTGAATTTCCGTCAGCCCGGGCAGTGTCACCGCCACACATTTAGTATTTTTGACCAGTTCTGCCACTCCCAGAAATTTAAGCATTCCCTGCAGAAACTGAGCCAGGATCTCCCATGGTGCAAGTTCCTGTCCTTCCACCAGCACAGAATCACTTTTTTCACAGATTCCATAGACATCATCGATCATGACTCCGCCCTTTTCCCGGACAAAGTAATCTGCTTCCAGTCCTACGCAATAGTCTTTCTGCTCCGGTCTCCAGCACAGAATACAGGGAGCCTCATACTGATTTCCACCCGCTTTCATAGAAAGAGAACGTGCCTCGTCTCCTTTTCTGTCATAATAACATATCTGAGAATACTCTTTGCCAAAATCAATTCCCACGATCAAATCACGAATTTCGTTCATTTGTTCCTCCCGGTTTCAGGACAATCTGTTCCTGCTCTTCTTTCTCGATCACAAACATCTTCTTCACATACTGTTCCTGGCGAAGATACTTCTTCACCTGTGAAAACACTTCTTTCTTTTTATCCAGTCTGCGTGCAGAGAGCATCTGATTGATCATATGATATTTGCTTACAGGTGTACCCTCAATCTTATTCATTGTAAGTACCCTCTCCTGTGTCCGATTTACCCGCTCTCCTGTTACTGATTCAAAATAATACCGCAATGTCTCCCCGTAGAACAATGTAAATGATTTTGCAAAAATACCTTCATATAAATCACGCAGAGGCTCTGTCTGATATTTCACCTGATTTCCGAGGCCTGCATCCAGTGCATAATAGAGTGTCACCTTTGCAGACGGATCTGCATGGTATTCCACAAAGGTTTTATCATCCAACTGATAAGGACTTAAGACAGATACCGGAAGTTTCCCGAAGAACGCAAAGTACATTCCCTGTTTCACACATTTCTGAAGAATCTCCTCTGCATTGCAAAGCTGTTTTTTCTCCAGTTTTTTTTCTTTGGAATACGCTTCCAGAAGAGCAAGACTGCATACAAAATCAACCGGCCATTTCTCATCATAAGCCCGCTCCAGCAGACTTCTTACAAAAACACTCATCGGATATTCTTTTACAAATGCACCATATGCAGTCTGCGTAAGATATGCTCCTGTAATACGTTCCTTTCCGCTGTGATGAACATAATCCTCCAGGATCTTCTCTCCCTCTTTCCTGTAATCAGAAGTAAACATCAGAAGGCCAAGAAGCTTCTCTTCCAGTTCATAAGTATCCATCTCAAAGCCCTGCGCACTTTTCCATACAGATATCAGTTCATCTACAGGACCAAATCTGTATTCCATAAGATACTTCAGGATCACTTCATCATATTTTCCGCGTCTGTATACATCCGATGCAAGGGCAAGCAATTCGTCATCCTCCTCCATCTCACATCTTGTCAGCATTCTGCTGGTCAGCTTCAGCTGGCTCTCTATGCGGATTCCTTCATATCCGAATTGGGAAACAATGGACATTGCCTGCTGATACATTCCTCTGGAGATCAGTACTTCCAGAAGAGCTGTTCTGTCTACAGCCGCATATTTCTTATAATCCATCTGTCTCAGATAATTATCTGCTTCTTCTGCTCTGGTGTGTTCGGAATAATAAGAAAGCAGCTTCTCTCTGATACATTTCTGATATTCATCTGAAAATTCCTCTGACTCCGGGATCCTCTGGAATGCCTCAAGATTCTCCGGTTTCAGTTCTGTATGCTCACTGCAGTGAAGTACCAGTCCCGGCTCTTCAATATGAAAACCAAGAACCTTATCTGTCAGTTCACGCTCATCGAATAATTTCTTGATATTATAATCTACTGTTGATACATATCTTCTCTGCTTCCCATCCTGAAACAGGATCACCGCATCATCTGTATAAATTCTTGGATAAGCTACGCCCTGGATACATGGGTAAATTTCTTCTTCCCTGAGCTGTTCATGGCGCACGATCACATAGCGTATCTTCTTATCATCACAGTACAGTCTGTGTGTAAACAGCTTCTGTGCGAGCAGTTTTGCCTGTCCTTCTGTTTTGGGATTGCTTAAAAATTCCTGATAAAGGACCGCATAATTCTCATTCATCCGTCCTTCTTTCGCCTTGCGCATAGCAAAAATCTTCATATGATCCCTGTAATCCGCATATGTCTGTGGCTGACGGCCTCTGTTTCCCACAATACTTGCATAAATAAATGCCTTTTTATCATCTGCAAGAGAAGTATTATTATAGGTAAAATACATCAGAAGGGGCTTTGGAAGTTCTCTCTGATAAGATGTATCCATTGTTTCCACATAATATTCATATATCCTTGTCAGACGGATCCCTTTCTCCACTGCCAGGGAAAACCATCTGAAATATTCCGGTTTTCTCGGATTTCCAAGCATGATATATCTGCAGATTGCTTCCAGCGTATCATCGGATTCAAAAGCATCGTATCCCATTGCCAGTGCTCTGTACATACTGGTACAAAATTCTCTCTCATACCCTGTAAGATAGGCAAATCTCATCACCAGCTCTTCTGTCAGAAGACCTTTCTCTCCCGCAAATAAAAATACCTGTGTCCAGAAACTGCTCATTCTGTGAAGAAGTGTTGTATCACTGCTGATATAATTCCATGCTTCCAGATACAGAAACGGACTCCTGCAGCCTTTCTCAAAAAGTTCCTCCATCATAAATACCAGCCTTGAAGGGGAACCCTTATCCTCCGGATTCATCTCCAGCCAGAGTTTGAACAACAGGAAACTGTCTTCCTTCTGCAGAAAGAAATTGTACAGACGTCTTATCGCCTGTTCTCTGTCTTTGTGCAATCCTGTAAGAACGCAGAGATAAAGGTAAGCACCTGCCAGTTCCAGATTCTCTCTGACAAAGTTCTGATGTTTAAATTTCTTCAGGATTTCTCTTGCCTGCTCATCCTTTTCTTCCATATGAAGAATGTATGCTTCATACATCTGATATTCCGGATAATCACAGCCTTCTTCCCTTAATTGATTAAGGACAAATCTGCTGCTGCCGATCCATGTCTTACTGTCCATTCTTTTGCAGGAGTATTCTGCAAGGTCACGTAACAGTTCCAGCTTATGCCGTTTCACATGAATCTCTGTTTTGAGCTGCACTTTCGATTCCATGGATGCAGTGATCTGATAAGTCAGCTGCTGATAAGGACTCTTCACAGTGATCTCACCAAACTGACGTCCTTTTTTCAGCTTTTCTTTACGGATTACATATTCCACCTGATAATAGCTTCCTATAAAATCCTCATCTGTGACCACATGCCTGGAAACTTCCAGAAAATCGCCTTTCGCCTCTACCTCCAGCCTGAGATGTCCCCATCCGCTCCTCTGGACTGCAAAAGTTTCGCGGACAGATTCACTGATATCATAAAAGCTATTCTGATCTGCCTTCAGTTCAATTTTTACAGGATCCTTTTTTCCCGTTCCGATCAGAAACTCTTCTACATGCTGAAATGTCACAGGCTGTTTTGAGAGTCCCTTATAAAGAGCTTTCTCTTTCTGTCCGGCATTTCTTAACAGAAGTTCAAATCTGCGGTCTGTAAAAACACGATATGCTTCTTTAAAATCGTCCTTTGCAATATTCACAAAGGTATCCATATCCGGCACATCTCCGGCTGCACTTTTCAGTTCTGCTTTCTCTGTCTGAATAAGAAATGGCAGCTTATATTCTCCAATGTCTGTGGTAAAACAAAGCCATCCCTCATGTCTCTCACCCGGGTGCATCCCCGCACCGTCAATTCCATACTGCAGTCTCACCGTAGTTCCCGAAAATTTCTCGGTTCCCGGTACCACGCGCCTGTTGGAAGATGTAATATATCCACGTATTTTCTGGTTATCCTCTGTTCCGAAATACAGTTCCCCTTTGTACACATCACCTGCTTTCAGAGTCACTTCTATTTTGTCCTGCGAAAAAAGGAGCTGCGGATGTTCATGTCTGAAATTTCCACTTAATAGTTCTTCTATCGTCTTTTTCAAAATTGTTCACCTTATATCCTTGCTTAAATTACAGAGCTACTGTTCACAAGCCTATTGCATTTAATTATACACCACAAAACACATCCGCGCAACAATCCGCTCTTCAGCTTTTTCGTTACTGTTTACTCCGTTCACAGTAACGTAGCCAAAATTCATTCCAAATTGCCTACGGCAATGGAATTTTGGCTTGTATGTCTCGGGATTTTGGCATATTTATGCCAAAACACCTCGCGGGATAGTGGTGTGTGAACAGTAACGCTTTTTCTCCTTAATTTAATATTGCGCACAGTTAAATTGTCTTATATAATAAAATATATCTTATGATTAGAGTAGATAATTTCTTCATTGTACATTATTTATCAGAAATAAGTATCTGCTCATAAAGAACGGAGGTGCTCTATGAAAAAATTAAAAGTATTTTCTATCTCAGCAATTCTTATTGCTATCTGTTGCTCTTTTTTATTTTCAGCTTCAGTATCCGCAGCATCAAAAAAACGTAACAAATTTGACCACAAACCCAGCGGAAACATTTATTACTATGATGAAAACGGACATACTGTAAAGGGACTTGTCACAATCCGCGGAAAGAAATATTATTTTAATGAAAAGGGAATCCAGCAAAACGGCTGGCAGAAGATCAAGGGAGATTATTATTTCTTCCAAATCCGCAACGGCTGTTATGCCTCCATGGTAACTTCCCGGCGTGTAAATGGTATTTATCTTACCAAAAGTGGAGAAGCACGCTATAACAGTGAAGAAAAAAGAAAACTGAACCTTATGGTCACAGCTAACCAGGTCATGCGGCGTGTGACCAAAAGAAATATGTCCAAACCAGAGAAATTATGGAGATGTTATCTGAAGGCAGTCAGCTACGGATACGGTGGCACCGGCAATGACTACGATTTCCGTTACTATTACTCAAACTGGGATGTCAGCTATGCGGAGGATATGTTCTACCGGGGGCATGGCGACTGTTTCGCTTTTGCATCTGCATTTGCTTACCTGGCTAACGCAGTCGGATTTGAAGCCAAGGTTATCTCATCAGGCGGTCATGGATGGGCTGAGATCAAAGGAGAAGTCTGCGATCCGAACTGGGCAAAAGGCACAGGACATATCGAAAGATATTACCGTATGAGTTATGACCTCAGCGGTGTAGACGGACGTCCCTATTATAGAGGAAACAGGGCGTATGTAATTACAATCTGATCTCATCCGGACATTTTCTGACATATCAGGCAGATAAAACTATACGCTTCGCTACCTGATTTATAGTAATCCTCTAAAATAACGCATCTTAATCCAAAAAGTTCCGGGTATCTGTATCTGCCAGATGTCCCGGAACTGTTACTGTTCACTCCGTTCGTTACTGTTCACTCCGTTCTCAGTAATGTTGCCAAAATTCTCTATCCTGAGTTGACTTTCCTTTCTTTATATCGTATCATTAAATATTATTCATTCAAAAATATTTTTAAGAAAGAGGTTATCATCCATGCAGGATAACAAAAATTTTCTGGGCACAGAACCTGTTGGAAAGCTTCTTTTAAAGCTATCCATTCCAACAGTGATCGCCCAGCTCATCAACATGCTTTATAACATTGTAGACCGTATTTACATCGGCCACATCCCGGGGGAAGGCAGCCTGGCACTTACCGGTGTGGGAGTCTGTATGCCCATCATCATGATCGTCTCCGCATTTGCAGCACTGGTCAGTTCCGGCGGCGCACCAAGGGCTTCTATTTACATGGGAAAACAGGATAATAAATCTGCTGAGAATATATTAGGCAACTGTTTTATTCTTCAGATTATTATCTCTGTTATCCTCACTGCCATTTTACTGATCTGGGGCAGAGATTTATTACTGGCTTTTGGCGCCAGTGAAAACACCATCAGTTATGCAACAGATTATATGCATATTTACGCTTTCGGTACCTTGTTCGTACAGTTAACCCTTGGTATGAATGCATTCATTACTGCACAGGGATTTACCACATTTTCCATGGTTTCCGTCCTGATCGGTGCTGTCTGCAATATTGTTTTAGACCCTGTATTTATCTTTGTTTTTCATATGGGGGTACGTGGTGCTGCACTGGCAACTGTTATCTCACAGGCGATTTCCACACTCTGGGTAGTTTCATTCCTCTGCGGCAAAAAGACACAGCTTCACCTCAGGAAAAAGCATCTCCATCTGGAGGCAAAAGTTGTTCTTCCCTGTATCGCACTGGGACTTGCTGCTTTTATCATGCAGTCAAGCGAAAGTATTGTAACTGTCTGCTTCAATTCATCCCTGCTTCGGTACGGCGGTGATATTGCGGTGGGAGCCATGACCATCCTGACCAGTGTTATGCAGTTTGCCATGCTTCCTCTTCAGGGAATTGCGCAGGGAGCACAGCCAATTTCCAGTTATAATTACGGTGCCAAAAATGCAGACAGAGTAAAGAAAACTTTTCGTTTGCTTCTGATCACCTGTCTGTCATATTCTGTACTCCTCTGGGCTGCTGTACAGCTTGTTCCCAGAGTATTTGTAAGCATTTTTACGGCAGATACAAGTCTTATCGAATTTACTGCACCAATGCTGAAAATCTATCTGGGTGGTCTGTTCCTCTTCGGTATCCAGATTGCCTGTCAGATGACCTTTACCTCCCTTGGAAAGGCAGTAAACTCTATTATTGTTGCTGTTGTCCGTAAGTTTGTACTGCTGATCCCGCTGATCTATATTATGCCTCATATGATATCTGATCCAACAACAGGCGTATATATGGCAGAACCCATTGCAGATATTACTGCTGTGATCTTTACCTCTGCTTTATTTACATTTCAGTTTAAAAAGGCACTGGCAGAAATTCAGAATTAAATACTGTACAAATCCATAATAAGGGGTGAACATTACAAAACGTTCACCCCTTAAATTATGCATTTCTATAGTCAAACGGATATTCACAATCCGCTTCGCTACTTGATTGATTAAAACAAGTCATTAATCACTTCCTGTACTGTCTGCAAACGCTCTGCTTTCCATGCTTTTGCACCACAGAAAAGAAGTCCCTCATCTACATTCCCTTTTACTGCATTGATCAGTCCGTCAGTAATACAGTAAGGTATTTCTTTGGGGCTGCATTTTACAAGACATCCATGACAGGGACTGTGTGGAATCTGTTCGCCGTTCATGACACGGGTCATGAATTTGTTCATAATGGCACGACCTGGCATTCCAACAGGGCTTTTTACAATGGCAATGTCGGATTCTTTTGCTTTTAAATGAGCTTCTTTGTAGCGGATGTCTGCGTCACATTCTTCCGTTGTGATAAAGCGGGTAGCAACCTGAATGCCATCAGCACCCAGATTATCCACTTTTCGAACATCTTCTCTGTTATAGATACCACCTGCTACAATCACTGGAATTTCTGTCCCATATTTCTCTGCGTAACTTTTTACTGTTGTGATGATTTTCTTTATTTCTTCACTGTAGGATTCTTCAGTATATTTCTCCAGTTCTTCTTTATGAAAGCCAAGGTGTCCGCCTGCCTGAGGACCTTCGATCACTACCAGATCTGCAGTTCTTTTGTATTTTCTATCCCAGTATTTCAGGATTACTTTTGCGGATTTGTCTGTAGATACAATGGGGGCAATCTTTGTCAGACTTCCTTTTACCAGTTCCGGAAGCTCTGTGGGAAGTCCCGCACCGGAAATAATGATGTCTGCGCCAGCTTTTACTGCAGCCTTTACGTGAGATGCATATTCTTTCAGTGCAACCATAATATTGTATCCTATAATTCCATCTCCTGAAATCTCACGGGCTTTTTTCATTTCACCGGCAATGGCACGTTCGTTGGCTGCTACCGGATTTCTGTCGAAATCTTCTTCCCTGTAGCCGATCTGTGCAGTGGAAATAATACCAACTCCTCCTGCTTTCGCAACAGAACCTGCAAGTCTGCCAAGACTGATCCCAACTCCCATTCCCCCCTGGATCAATGGAACTCTTGTGATTTTATCTCCTATTTTGAAATTCTTCATTGTGATTCTTCTCCTGTTATTTTGTTTGTATTTTAAATATTTTGATATTCAAAGTATATCACAATATTTATTCTTGTCAAGAGAAACCAGTTTATATAGTTTTTAATACTATATAAACGTTACTGTTCACTCCGTTCACAGTAACGCTTCAATTGCGAATATCCGCTTGACATAACTGTAATACACAATTTTTCATGATGGATATCACATTTTTATTTCAGAATCCGAATTATTACAAACAGTCAATTCAAAATGATTTCTATTTGTTTTTATAAAACCTTCTTTCTGTAGCTTTGATATCTCCGTAGACATTGCCGCGCGGTCAATGCACAGATAATCTGCCAACTGCTGCCGGTCAAAGGAAATATCAAAAGATAACGACGAATGTCTGATAGACTCTGCCGACAGATAGGACAATAGTTTGTCCCTTGTCGTTCGCTTGCCCACATGTGTGATTTTGTCGTTCAGGATCAATATCTTATTTGCCAGAACGCTGACTAGGTTGCGGATCAGCTTCTGATGGTGTTCGCATGCAGTCGGGCAGGAAATCAGAAGCCTTTGGACATTTAGCAGAATAATCTCACAATCCGTATCTGCCACCACACTGACATTCAGAACAGCTCCCGGGCTTGCTGCATATGGCTCACCAAAGAAATCACCGGTATGACATTTCGACAGAATATTCCGATGCCCCCAAAGGTCTTCCTGAATAACAAGAACACAGCCAGACACCACAAGTCCCATTACCTCAGTAGAATCTCCTGCTCTGAAAATATAAGAATCTCGTTTTTTGGAAACTGTTGTTGCTTTTACACAATGCAGTATAGATAATATCTCGTTATCAGTAAGGCCTGTAAAGAATGGACTGTTTTTTAGAATTGGTAAATATTTTTTCAAAATCATTCCTCCTTGTTGGAAATCAAACATACAAGTTGTATTTATCATACTATAATGCCGACAGAAACAAAAGTTAAATCTATTGACGGAGGTAAAATGATAAGAAAGATTATTCGAATTGATAAAGAAAAATGTAATGGATGCGGTG
>OBXA01000030.1_pt1 | contig 122852 bp, 87 predicted proteins | sample 1538121 | NCBI WGS metagenome assembly OBXA01 (sample SAMEA2580133, study PRJEB22360) | human gut metagenome | biome: human gut; feature: human-associated habitat; material: faeces | place: Denmark | collected 2008/2010 | reverse complement strand
GCAAAAATATAAGAATGAAAAATGGGCGACAAGATAGAATCGCGGAGACGCTTACCTGTCATGAAGAATAGATGAAGGATATCTATAGCGATCCTTCATTGCAACTTATTTATATTCAGCAAGTAATGCGCTGATGAAGGATTTGAAGGAAATAATTCCTTCATTGTATCTTGACGTGTGGTTGAGATGGGTGCTAAAACTATCTGTCGGATAAATAGATCAATGTACTAGAATTGACAATTTCCTGATCACTATTTGCGCAAATAACTATCGCTTGTTGTCTGTATGCTTTTCGCACGTTTTACTTTTACTTTCTTGCCAAAGTCAAACTTATATATAAGGTTTAAGCACGCTCCTTGATAAGGGGTTTTATTATTTTCTTCTATTCTGCTTAGATTGTTATTGGTAATTGTGGTCAGATTTCTTCTTTTATTCAAAATAGCGTAAACTGATAAATTTATGCAGAACTTTTGATCCAGGAAATATTTGTAAAGGCCGGCATTCATATTGTATACACTGTGATATATTGTTTCGCTTCTACGTGTTCTTCTTTCTGCCATAAAGTTAAAACTTCCACCGAAAGTATTTGTGAAACGAAGACTGTTGTCACAAAAGAATAAGCAATGGACTATATGGTAGGTCTGTTTGGGCGACACTTCTTTAGTGTAGTCGCCATCAAGGGAGGTATTGTAGCCCACTATTCACTAAATATATTCAGTGAAATTCAGTTTTATAGGTTATCTTTGTATATCAGTTATTTGTAGATGTTTTCATTTGGTTTGAATATTCACGAAATTTCACGGTTTTAGAAAACATTGGTACTATTTGATACCATATTTCGGGATATATTTTGTACCTTTGCACCATAGTAACCAAGATATATCGCGTATGGATTTCATCTTCATCAAATCATCCAAGGCAGGAAAGGAGGACTACGGTTCCATCTATGCCCGTGTGCGCAGCGGAAAGGCAAACATGAAAGTCGTGACGGGCTTCACCATCAAGCAGCTTGAATGGGAAAAGTACCGCAGCCTGCAATACACCTCGTCAGCCCTGATGTCAAGCATCGGAATAAAGTACGGGCAGTTCGCCCAAGTCCTTGCGAGGATAAAGGCGGCATTCGAGGCGGACGGTTTCAACCCCAAGGAGGCAAAAAACATCATCGAGAGCGTGAAACACGATGTGCTAAACGGGATGATGCAGATTGTGGAGGTCAAGCCCAAGGGCAAAATGCTGTTCGAGGATTTCCTTACCTCTTATATAGAAGACATGGAAACCGGACGGCGCACCAAGAAAGGCCGTACCGTGAAAGTATCACCTGCTTATATAAAAGGTCTGCGCATTATCCAGAGACAGATTCACAACTACCAAAAGGAGACCCACCGCAAACTCGGATTGGATGACATGACGATGGAAACACGCAACAGCCTTGTCGGTTACTGGAAGGAGCGTGGTCTGATGCCCAACGCTATCAACTCGTACATGACCGATGTCCGCACGGTGGCAAAGGCGGCCTACGAGGATAAACTGACCAAATGCGATGATTTCCGTCATTCCGACTTCGTGCCGAAAAAGGAGGAGGTGGACAACATCTACCTCACGCCGGAACAGATACAGGAAATGCTTGACCTCGACCTTTCCACCAAAGAGGCTGTGAAAAAGAGACTGGAATCACTTGACATCAGCGAAGACGAGAAATTGGCACAACTTTCCAAATGCAGGATTACCCACATAAGGACACTGGAACATGTAAGAGACATTTTCATCGTGGGCTGCCTGACCGGGCAGCGTGTTTCCGACTATTCAAGGATATGCGAGGACATGATAACGGAAATAGGCGGCACGGAGTTCATACTCATTACCCAGCAGAAGACGGAAAAGAAAGTCTATATCCCCGTTGACAGGCGAGTAAGAGCCATACTTGCGAAGTATGACGGCAAGCTCCCCCCGGTTCATCCCAATGAAATGAACAAGCTGGTGAAGACCATCGGCCTATTGCTCGGCTGGACACATGACTGCGGCTTTGACGAGAAGCGTCTCAACCCCAAACGTGGAAGGAGGTTCTGCGACATGCTCCTTTCGCATACAGCCCGGAGAAGTTTCGCCACCAACGCGTATAAGGCTGGCGTCCCTCTGCCTTCCATCCAAGCCATCACGGGACACAGCAGCGAGGCACAACTGCGCCGCTACCTGAAACTGGACGCGGAGGAAAAGGCCGTCATAGCGTTAAAGGATTTCAAGGGTATCATCAAAATATAAGGAGGTGCTTATGGAAAAACCAAGGTTTGACATTATTAGCGACCTGTTCAAACTGTCCAACGTAATCAGTGAGAGCCTGAAATTTGCGGAACCGCTTTACGACAAATCTTCCGGCAGTGACGAAACGGATTGCAAGGATATTTGCCGGAACGTCCGATACAGCCTGAAACCCCTGCCTTTTCTTTTGGCCGGCATCAGGGAATATATCGCCGAACACGAGGATAAGGAGCTGGCACGGAAGTTTGTCGAACTTCACGATGACACGAAAAGGCTTCACGGCATCTGCTCCAAATATGCGGACTTGAACAAGGCTACTTTCCGTACAGGGGTGGCTTACCTGAGCATGGAAGTCATAAGGCAATACTTCTTTCCCGAAAAAGAACAGGAGCAAGTATCGCCGGAAGGTTCTGATATTTCTCCCAAGCCAATGACACGTACCGAAGCCACCGACTGCATCGACACCATCCGTGCCGCCATACGGAAGTGTGCAAAGGATTCAGACGGGAACAGAGGGAAAGAAATGTATGCCATGCTTGCCAAAGTAGACAAGGCGAAAATCCAAGCCGTCAAGGAGTATATTGTCAATGCCAACGACAAGGATTTGGCACAACTCTTCACGGAACACTTTGCGGAAGCCATCCACCTTTCCATGCTGTCCCAAAATGATGATGTGAAAGCACAGTCCGCAGGAATAAAGATGTTCCATATCGCAATGACGATGGGATATGTCAAAAGAAACGTGCTGTATGAAAGCGCATCCAAGTCGGCAATATCCCAAACAATACCCTCTTGTACGGAAGAGGTATTATCCGGTTTTACCGCCACAGATACAATGCAAGGCGGCGCGTTCAGTACGACCGCGCAAGTTCCCGTTTTAAGGCTGTACCGTTTCCTTACCACTTTCACCGTACAGAGCGGCCCCGACAAGGGCAAGCCGCTATTGGACGGCAATGCCGTTTCCGACCGGGACTTTCTCCGTGCCGTCATGCGTGCCGACTATTCCATGATATACGGCAGTTGCGTGAAAGGCAAGATGCGATGTGTCGTCATCCTGCTGTCCAAAGCCTACTTCAAGGACTGGAAAGGTTACAGGGAAGTCGCAGCCCGTTCCATGGGGCTGACACCCGAAAGCCTCGCCAAGTATAACGTGGAGAAAACCTTTATAGCGAAGCTCAAAGAACTGCTTCCCATGATAAAATAGTGACATAATCCACAGGTGGCTACAATTCACCACAACCCACAGACTTCCACAAGCCGTTAAGCACCAGTTGTTTGACGGCTTTTTTCATGCGGTGTCATTTCACAGAACGCCACAAATTCACAGGTTTTATTATTGCCCTACCTTTGCCGCCATGAACTTAAAATCAGTGAATTATGACAGATAAGACAGAAATGGTACTGGTATCGCGCGATGAGTTGCAACAGCTTATCGGTGCAAGCGTGAGGTGTGCGTTTGAAGAATACCGGCAGGTAGAGGCACCACAGGACACATCGGAGTATTACACCATCAAGCAACTGGCAGAGAAATGGGGCGTGAGCATAGCGACCATCTGGCGGCATGAGAAATTAGGACACATAAAGGGACAGCGTATCGGTCGGCGTGTCCTGTTCCCCAAAGAACAGATAGACCACATAAAGAGTTTGAAAGCCACCAACAGGGATGCTGACAAAGATTCCAAAGGGTAATGGGTAAAACGGACAACAAAATCAATCGGGCTTATGAAGAATTTGAAGCAGCTTGTTTTGCCGTGCTATAAAGTGGAAATGGCAATGAGTGTGGAAGCGTGGTACTTCCTGCACGGAAGCACAGACGGCGTGTGTAACCTTACCTTTTTTCTTTCCCTCTTATCGAGAATAGTTGTCGAAGAAGTACAGAATACCAAACGGGGATTGAGCTATACCATCCATCCCGGACAGGCGGACAGTTCCATGCTGGCACTGGCAAAGGAATGGGGCATCGGTCGCAAGGCGGTATGTCGTCTGTTGGAGGATTTCTCGGAACGCGGGCTAATCCGTGTTGATTCCAATCCCGTGACTTCCATCATAGACATGGTGTGCGTGAAGTCGTGGATGATAGCAGGGCGGCTCATCGAGAATCCGACATACTGCCAGACAATCAAGGCATACGAAGGGGTACGGATATTCCTTTTCAACGGGCAACAATTAGAGACCTTGCGCCGCAGTTCGGCAAGGAAAAAGAAAGAAAAACCGACAGAAGAAACGCCAGAGGAAACGGATGGCTTACCGTCCATGGATTTGACCGGTTCCAATCCTATTATAGAAGGTACAGGAACAGCGAAAACCGAAACGGCAGCAACAACTGAAAGCGAAGTGGAAAGCACTGTGGAAAATGCCGTTGTGGATACCGACAACACACCAGTTTTAGAGGATGGCAGTACCTTATCCGGCTCACGGGAGTGGAAACAACCACAGGAATGAAGCGGCAGGAATGGCGGGCGATAGCATTTAAGAGGGATAATTTTTAGGGCTGGCAAGTTAATGTTTTCGTCCACGAAAACCACGCCACCAATGGCGACCCGGCCACACGGGAAACGGCAAGTCCGGATTACAGCCCTAAAAAACAGAACGGTTTAACGGATAAAAGAAAGCGGATATGACATATCAGGAGAACAGGAACAAGGGAGGCCGCCCCAAGGCGGTGAAAGGCAAGGCGCGGACAAAGACCATATCCACACGGCTCACGCTTGCCGAGTGGAAAGCGGTTATGAAACGGATTACAGATGCAGGCAAGAAACCGTCGCACTTCCTGCGCGAACTGTTACTGCACGGCAAAGTCGTGGCGGCACGGACACAGGAGGACAGGCAGCAGATAAGGATGCTGGAGGGAGGATGCAACAATCTGAACCAACTGACGAAGATGGCGCACCAGCAGGGCTTTTCTCTTTTGAAAGGCAAAATCATGGACTTGCTGGACGAGTTCAACAAAATCATCGGGAAGATATGATGGGCGATTTGAAAAAACGGGCGAGCTTCGCCAGAGTGGTGAACTACGTGAACAACCCGAAAAAGGCAAGGATCATCGACAGCAAAGACGTGAGGCTTGATGACAATGCCACCATCGCAAGAAGTATGCAGGGGCAGGCGGACGACAAGCCGGGGCGCAAGCTGAAAAATCCGGTGTACCATATCTCGCTGGACTTCGCACACGAGGACGCACCAAAGCTGACGGATGCTCTGATGGTCGAAATCGCCCGTGAGTATATGCGGCGCATGGGCATAACGAACACCCAGTACATCGTGTGCCGCCACACCGACAGGGAACACCAGCATCTGCATATCGTGGCCAACAGGGTGGACAATGACGGGAACACCATCAGTGACAGCAATGATAATGTGCGTAATGTAAAAGTATGCAAAGCACTCACGAGGGAATATGGACTGCACTTCTCCAAAGGCAAGATGAACGTGAAGCGTGACCGTCTGCGTGGCAAGGACAAGGTGAAATACCAAATCTATGATGCCGTCAAAGCCGCCTTACCCCATTGTAACTGCTGGTCGGATTTGTGCGATAGACTGGCAAAACAGGGTATCGGGGTGAATTTCAAATACAATAAAAATGAAGGTAAAATCCTCGGAGTGTCGTTTACGAAGAATGAAATCTCGTTCAGCGGCTCACGGATAGACCAGAGCATGAGCTTTTATAAGTTGGACAGGCTCTTCGGGAGCCAAATTGCAGAGGGTATGGAATGGAAGCCCCGTGTGCAAGAACAGCCGCAACCGATCCGGCAGGATGTGGAATCTCACAACAATACGGGTGATACTTTTATAAAAGAGTCATCATCGATTAAAACGGAAGCGGACGGCAACGGTAGCGGTTCTGCTGAACCCGGTTCAAACATAGTTCAAGTGACCATTGACGCACTCATGGAGTTGTGCGTGCAGCCGCACCAAGCCAAGGTCTCATCCGGTGGTGGAGGTGGAGGAAACGAAAGCGGCTGGGGTGAGAATGACAACGAAAAGGACAAACATAAACCAAGAAGGAGAAAAAGATGAAGGACAACAAGCAGAACTTAACCGACCTTATCGGGGCATTGGCAGTGGACATCGAGGACGTCAAGAAAAAACTGGACGCAAAGGACAGTTCGGACAAGAACGAGGCATTGAAAAGGCTGGAAGCGAAGCTGGAGCCTGTTATACGGTTCTTCAATGGCAATGCACCGGAAAATGTCAATGCCATTTTCGGAAGCAAGGAAGCCATCGAGGAATACAAGCAATCAATAGGTGATGAAGCGGTAGCAAGTCTGCGGTTATACACCGAAGCCAACGAGAAGGATATGCGCAAATATGGAATTCCCACTATCAAGGAACAGCTCAACAAGATATTGGAAAGGCTGACAAGCCACATTGAGAATGACAAACTGGCTTCGGAAAAGTCACGCCAAAAGCAAAGTGCCATATCGGAACTATGGCAGATAATCCGCCCGGACAAGGCAATAAGCGCAATAAGGCAGTTATGGAGCAAAGTTCCCGATGGCTGGCACAAGAACCCTTACGCATGGGCTGGTATCGGTTGTACACTCGTATTCTTTGCCTTGTTTATTGTCAGTTGGGTACAATGGCATGACTACCGGGAAGAAAACAGGCGGTTGAGAACGGTTGCAGACAAACACCATGTGACTACAATCATGCTTAACGAGTTGCACCCGGAACTGGCCGTGACCGTAGGGGCTTACGAGAAACTGGTGGATGTTGTCGGCGTGGATTCCACTCTGGCCATATTCAACAGACAGGTCAAGACAGTGAGAGAAGAAGATAATCAATCCAAACGACAAAAATAAAGTGAATGGCATCTATCAAAGTAAAATACCGTCCTTCCACCGCAAGCGGCAGGGAGGGCAGCATATATTATCAGGTAATCCACGGGCGCATAGTCCGCCAAGTCAAGACGGACTACCGCATATTTGACACGGAATGGGACAAAAGAACTTCCCTTGTAAAAATCCTGCCCGAAATCGGCGAAAACAGGAAACGGTACCTCCGTGAGGTGGTGGAACATATCGACTGGGACACCAGACGGTTGAAAGCCATAGTCGCCCAATGCGACAGGCAGGGAGGAATTTATTCCGCTGACAGCATCATCGAGAAATTCAACAGACAAACAGGCGAACAATCGCTGTTCAGTTTCATGCAGGGCATCATAGGACAGTTGAAGCAGCTTGGCAAAGTCCGCACATCAGAAACCTATACGGCGGCATTGGCCAGTTTTATGAAGTTCCGTGAGGGGCAGGACATTCTCTTGTGCGAAATGGACGGTAGCACAATGATGCTTTACGAGGCCTGGCTCAAAGGCAATGGCATCTGCCCCAACACGGTTTCCTTCTATATGCGCATACTCCGTGCCGTTTACAACCGTGCCGTGGAAAAGGAGCTGACGGAACAGAAGCATCCTTTCAAACACGTTTACACGGGCATCGGGAAGACGGTAAAACGCGCCATCCCGTTGAAAGCCATCAAACATATCAAGGAACTTGACCTGACCCTGAAATCGCATCTGGACTATGCAAGGGATATGTTCCTCTTCTCCTTTTATACCCGTGGTATGTCATTCATTGATATGGCCTATCTGAAAAAATCGGATTTGAAGAACGGAACCATCACGTACAGGAGAAGAAAGACCGGGCAGCAGCTCACCGTCAAGTGGGAGAAGTGCATGGAAGACATTATAGCCAAGTACGGCGAGAATACGGCTACCCGTTACCTCTTGCCTATAATCACCAACCCATGTTCCGATGAACGGACACAATACCGTAACGCTATCTGTCGCATCAATGTGGCATTGAAGGAAGTTGCCGGTCTGGCAGGATTGAACATACCGCTGACTATGCACGTTGCCCGGCATTGTTGGGCGAGCGTTGCCAAAAGCAAGAACATCCCTCTTTCAGTCATCAGCGAGGGCATGGGTATCGACCTTGTGGCCAAAACTGAATTGGGTGACTATTGGGCTATCCAGTGTAAATGCTATGCTGAGAATACAATCATAGATAAACCTGCTGTAGATTCATTTCTCGCCACTTCCAGCCGCACGTTCACAAACGAGGTAACATTCCAAACAGTCCGTTTTTCAAATCGTATTTGGATTTCAACCACAAACCATTGGGGAACTAATGCAGAAGAGGCTATCCGAAACCAGGAACCACCTGTTACGCGCATCGGTATGGCAGACCTTGATTCATCTCCTGTGGACTGGCAAAAGCTGATGGACGGTCTAACCGGTAATTCTGCACTGGTGGAGGGTAAGAAGCCTCGTGAACACCAATTGAATGCCATATCAAAAGCATACGTTCATTATATGGCAGATAGCAACGAGAGGGGCAAGCTCATTATGGCTTGCGGTACAGGTAAGACCTACACTTCGCTGCTCATTGCGGAACAGTTGTTTGGCAACAAAGGCTTGGTGCTGTTCATGGTTCCGTCCATCGCCTTGTTGGGGCAGTCGCTCAACGCATGGTCGGCAGATGCGAAGAAACCCATTAAGGCTGTCTGTATTTGTTCCGATTCCAAAGCCTCACGCAAGACCACCAAGGGATCTGATGATACGGACGACAGCGTGGTTGACCTTGCCGTACCGGCATCCACCAATCCACAATCCATCGCATCACAACTAAATAAATATCGGAATCATGACGGCTTGGTAGTCGTGTTCTCCACATACCAATCCATAGATGCCGTTTCTGCTGCTCAACAGGAGATATTATCCAAGACAAACGGAGAATACGGCGTATTTGACTTCATCATCTGTGACGAGGCACACCGTACTACCGGCGTAAAAATAGCCGAAAGGGATGAGAGCAACTTTATCAAGATACATTCCAATGAGAATGTACAAGGCCGGAAACGCCTTTATATGACTGCCACACCGCGTTTGTATGGGGAATCTGCCAAGATAAAGGCATCGGAAAAGGATTGCATTCTCTGCTCGATGGATGACAAAACCATTTATGGAGAGGAATTTTATCGCGTGAATTTCTCATACGCCGTTCAAAATGGCTTATTGACGGATTACAAGGTACTTGTCCTTACCGTTAGTGAAGATGATGTGCCTGCCAACATAAAACAAGACATCACCAATTCTACAACCGAACTGAATTTTGACGACACATCCAAGCTCATTGGAGTAATAAACGGATTGTCAAAAATGATACAGGGCGACGACCATCGCACATGGGATGCCGACCCACGCATGATGCGCCGTGCCGTGGCGTTCTGTTCAGCCATAGGTAACGAAACAAAAGCCGGAACGTCAAAATATGTAGCATCGGTGCTTCCGAGAATATCCAAGAAATACGAAGAAAATCTTGATTCAGAAAGCCTTTCGCATACCGTTTCAGTAACGACACGGCATATAGATGGTTCTATGAACTCGCAGGAGCGTAATGGAATCCTGCAATGGCTGGCGGAAGAATCAGACAATGAACGTGAATGCCGTGTTGTAACCAACGTGCGTTGTCTGTCCGAGGGTGTGGATGTGCCGTCTCTCGATGCCGTATTGTTTCTTTCCGCCCGTAATTCGCAAGTGGATGTGGTGCAGTCGGTTGGCCGTGTGATGCGTACATTTCACAAAGGGCAATCCGATGAAAAGAAGTATGGATATATCATCATCCCTATTGTAGTGCCATCCGATATTTCGGCGGAGGAAGCTCTTGACAACAACAAGACATTCGATGTGGTGTGGGCTATCTTAAACGCGCTCCGTTCACACGATGATCGTTTCAATGCGATGGTAAACAAAATAGCCCTCAACAAGCAGAAACCAAACACTCAGACTGGTACACCGTCTGTCACCATAGGCCGACCGGGATTGGGTGCAAATGATGGAGAAGCAGAAGTACAACAAATTGAGAATGCAGAAATTGCCAAACAGTTGGAACTTCGTTTCGGTGAGATACAGGATGGTATGTATGCCAAACTCGTGGAAAAGTGCGGTGACCGTCTTTATTGGGAGAATTGGGCAAAAGAGGTCGGTCTTATTGCGCACAAATTTATTGAGCGTATTTCCAAACTCATTCAGTCCGGTGTACACAAAAAGGCATTCAATGAATACCTGAAGGGATTGCAGCGTGACCTGAATCCATCAGTAGATGCTGCCCAAGCCATTGAAATGCTGGCACAGCATATTATTACCCGACCAGTATTTGATGCTCTGTTTTCTGATTACCAGTTTGTCAATAATAATACCGTGAGTCGTTCCATGCAACGTATGATAGACCTATTGCAAGAACAGGCTTTTGAAAAAGATACCGAGGTGTTGGAAAGATTCTATCGTTCGGTAAAGACCAATGTAGGCGGTATTGATAATTTGGAAGGTAAGCAGACAATCATAAAGAACCTCTATGAAAAGTTTTTCAAAGGTGCGTTTCCGCTTACAGTGGAGAAACTGGGCATTGTTTATACACCGGTGGAATGTGTGGATTTCATCATCCGTTCAGTGGACGACATTCTTAAAGCAGAGTTCAAGACATCTCTAACCGAACAGAATGTACATATCCTCGACCCATTTACCGGAACCGGCACCTTCATTACTCGTTTGTTGCAATCCGGCCTTATCCGTCCTGAGGATATGGAGCGCAAGTATCAGAATGAAATCCATTGCAATGAAATTGTGCTGCTGGCCTATTATATTGCCGATGTGAACATTGAATCGGTATTCCATGACATTACCCATCGGGAAACTTACCTACCATACAGTGGTATCTGTCTGACCGATACGTTCCAGTTGGCAGAGAAGAAACACAACGAACTTTTCACGGAGTTCTTTCAAGACAATTCCAAACGAGTGAAAAAACAGATGGCTACGCATGTGAGGGTGATTGTAGGGAATCCACCATATTCTATCGGTCAGAAATCGGCTAATGACAATGCACAAAATACTGTATATCCAGCTATGGAAAAGAGACTGAGTGAAACTTATACAAAAAGAAGTTTAGCAGGACTCAGTAAATCAACTTACGATAGTTATGTGAAAGCATTTCGGTGGGCTTCTGACCGTATTCCACAAAATGAAGGAGGTATTGTAGCATTCATAAGCAATGGTGCATGGCTTGACGGTATCGGTCAAGATGGTATGCGCAGATGTATAGAGGAAGAATTTACATCTGTTTATGTACTGAATTTGCGTGGAAATCAGCGCACTTCCGGAGAATTATCCCGTAAAGAGGGTGGCAAAATTTTTGGCAGCGGTTCTCGTACTCCTATCGCTATAACTTTCCTTGTCAAAAATCCGGCAAAGAAATGGCAAAAGGCAGTTATTCATTATCATGACATAGGTGATTACCTCACTCGTGAGCAGAAGCTCAAACTGGTAAAAGATTTCCGTTCCATTTCTTCGCAGAAATTGGAATGGCAGATTATTACGCCTAATGATAAGGCTGATTGGATAAATCAACGTGATGGGGTATTTGATAATCTAATACCACTGTTTGATAAAAAAGGTGTTGGCGTTTTTAATCATAATGGACCAGCAGTAGCCACAGGTCGAGATGTTTGGGTTAACAATTTTTCTAATTCGCAATTGGACGACAATATTAATTGCTTGATTAATAATTACAATGCTCAATGCCGCGAATTTCAAACAATTAAATCACAAGAAAAGGCGTTGTCTGTCGAATCATTCATAGATACTGATACAACTAAAGTAAGTTGGACTCGTTCATTAAGAAATTTCTTGTCGCGTGGAACTTTACTAAAGTTTGAAAGAGAAAGACTTATGGAATGTTCGTATAGGCCATTCTGTGTGACAAACTTATATTATTCTCCAAGTCTGATAGAAAGCCCAGGACAATGTAAGGATTTGTTCCCGCTGAATACGGATAGGATTATTTTATGCGTAAATGGAAAAGGTTCTAATAAAGATGCTTCAACTATAGTTACCCATTATATTCCTGATTATCAATTGCAATTTAATTGCCAGTTCTACCCATTATATTGGTATGAGGAAAACAAGAATCCCCAAGCTACACTTTTTGATGATGCGGAAACAGACAAATATATTCGCCGGGACGGAATAACCGACTGGATTCTGAAAGAAGTCCGTAGCCGTTTCGGAGGTTCAAAAGCCATTACCAAAGAACACATATTCTACTATGTGTATGGGCTGCTTCATTCCAAGCAATACCGTGAACGATTTGCCGATGATTTGAAGAAGTCATTGCCACGCATCCCCATTGTGGATAGTGTACAGGACTTCATGTCCTTTTATAAATCCGGAAAAGAACTTGCTGACCTGCACCTGAACTATGAACAAAGCATAAACGAGCAGGCTGTTGGGCGAGATGGAGATTATCTGTTTTTCGCAGCAATGCCAATGATTGCCCATCGTGCTTGTGGTGTCAGAGTAAATGGCGATATGGACATTTGGCAAAACAATTGGACGAACGAAACCTACCAATACTTTGCCGTTGATAAAATGAGGTTTGCCAAAATTCGTGACGAAAATGGAAAGCTCGTTGCTGATAAGGCACGCATCATCTATAATGACCATATTACCATTGAGAACATTCCGCTCAAAGCATACGAATATGTCGTTAATGGTAAATCCGCTATCGAGTGGATAATGGAACGCTATGCCATCACCATCGACAAAGCGTCCCAAATCAAAAATAATCCAAACGACTGGTCACGAGAACACGAACAACCCCGTTATATCCTTGACCTTCTTCTATCGATTATTATGCTCTCTTGCCAAACAGTAGATATAGTAAACACTTTGCCAAATTTAAAATTTGATTTATAATCAATAACACAAAATAGCCTATAAGTTGTCATCTATAGGCTATTTTTATATGGTTATGTAGTTTTTTCTTTTGACTGTAGTTCATTGCAAATTTGATTAAAAAGAGAATCATCAAAAGGTTTATTGATTATTTCTTGTGATACGAAAGTGTAAAAAGTGAAAAATTTATGATAAACCTCGTACAGTATTTCTTCTGGAGCTACTTTTTTCCTACATCTCTGCAGATAACTATAATAATCCTCAATCAATTTCTTTAAATGGATTTTACCCGTTTTAAAGTAGGTGGCATATGAGATGAGAGTATCCAATTCTATTACAACAAGTGGATAAATTTTTGTTTTTACATCGCATTTTTTTAATTGGCTTTGTAGAGCATCATTTAGAATATAGCTCAAACCAGGAACACATAACAAACTGTCATCTAAAACTAATATTGGATATATTCGTGGATGTTTTGGTAATTTCTTATCCCATATAAAGTTTCTTGCATCAATTGCTTTTATGTGTTCAACTAGTTGGTCAACACCAACTTTTCTAACAAGCTTCTTGTTTAATTCATCTCCTATCTTATTGTAATCCTTACTATTTAGGATATCTTTATTTATCTTGATGTCTTTATTCTCAAATAAAAAAATATTATTACCATCACGATGGTAGAAATCTGGCTCTTTATCTTTTTTAGGGAATAATTTCTTGCAATCATCACCAGTTAATTTTATACCTCGTTGTTTATAAAGTGTATTCTTTACAAATTTATAAAATAAATATTTTTCAGAAAATTCAGTCGTGATATAAGTTGGAAAACCTTTTATTTTTACCGAATTATCAAACGACGCATTTATTTTATTAAATTCAAAATAAACGCTTCTATAAAGGTGATTTATACAGAATATAGCGTTAATCGGCAAGAATGTTTGTTTGTCAATTTCAATCAATGGGTAAGTCTTGAAAAATGTGTAATCGCTGTTTTCGCTTGTTGGAATAACATAGTCGGCACTAAAAGAATGAGCGTGCAAATAATTATATCCTTCAAGTCTTTCGTTTAGTTTAATTACGGGGAATTTATCATTTTCATTTTGCAGCGGATATAATATTAATTGTATTACATTATATAGATACTGCGTCCAACTTTGAAAGCCATTGTTTTTCAGAAATTGAGTAAGATGGGGTTGTAATTTTGATTTTTCACAAAACTTAAAGAAATAGTAGCCTTTAATAATCTGAAGAACAGAGATAAATTCTGATTTCAGATTTAGCCTCTCATGATTATTTATGAAATTACATACTAATGATTTTGCATAATAAAGATTGGTGAAATTTTTATTATCGTCAAATTCTTCCAATACATTTGTTTCACTTATATTGCTATTTATTAGCAGTATAGCCTTAAATAGATATTGTTCTTGTGTCGTTTGTGGTAAAACATTTGTAAAGTTTGATATTGAGAATATCTGTTTTAGCAATTCAAGTCCTGTAGATTCGGAGAGGATGAAGTATGTGCGTGGTATTATATTTGTTGGGTCATTGAGGGTCTTGGCGTAATGATTGTTCATTATGTCTAATACACTTTTTACAAAATCATGGTTCTGTTTGCAAAAAAATGTTGTCACATAATTATTAAGAGTCTTGAACTTACCTCCAGAATATATTATAAATAAGGCAAAGCGTATCAGCCAATTCTTGTCTAATTCTTTTAAGTAGTCAGATATAGGTAGAGGCTCATCGCTAAATACCATTTCGTATGTTATATAAATATTCGGTTCAATTTTCATTATAAAAACATCTATTTAAGAGTTGACCATAAAGAAGTATTTTTCCAATCGCAATCAAATCCCATCGCAGCTATATCTATTGACGGAAAATCCGTCAACAGTTCCGAAAGTTTTTCGTTGAAGTTGTTGTTGGGAGAAACCGAAGAGAGAAAGTATCGGATTATACACAGTCGATAGTAGATTCGTTTCTTATCAGCTTTTGAGGTATCAATCCATGCGTTTTTAGTCTTTTTAGGTTCAGCAGGATTCAGCATAAAATCTCTGTTCCATACTCTCGCATGGTGACAACACATATTGCGGAGGTTGGCAAGTACCGTCAGCCACGAGACAAAAACCTGTGGTTTCAAACCGAAATAACCTGCAATGCGCTTCATTAGTTGGTTGCTGGCTATATTGGAATAGATGTAGTTCAAATTACCGAAGGACAACACTTCCGTTATCATCCATGCAGGAGGGTAGTCCTCAATAAAATTTTGTCGAAAATCTTCAATGTAATCTTCCTTGCTTGAAGCCAGTTCCTTGTCTATGATTGCCAATGTTTGATTAAATTTATCCGCATTGGCAAAGTATTCTGGTTTTGTTATCCAAAACTTGTCTCCCAATTCTTGGCATCCGACATTTGCCAATACGCTGCGAATGGCAACCTCTATTTTCTCTATTTCATTGAAAAGGAGTATGCGTAGTTTCTTGTCAAAGCGATAGAGAGTTAGGACTTGCTCAAAAGTTGTTCCCTCTTTTAGTACCAGCTCACTCTTAGGGCTTTTATAGAATGGGTAAATGTATGCAGACAAACGATGATAACCAATGTTCATCAAATAATTTTCCACCCTATGCTCATCTTTTATAAGCATCCCCCTTGATTTTAGTACTTGAACTATCTGTTCCGGAGAAGAGTACGGTTTGGCGAAACTTGTTTTCATATATGTATAATAAAAAAACGACCCGCCGATTTGAGCATTGTGAAGAGGCTTGGCAGGTTCTAATGGTGTAAAGGTAGTAAAAATGTTTGGAATAACCAAATAATCTGTGATATAATCACTCGAAAAACTTGAAACACAGATTGAATAGCTATATCTTCGCAAAACAAATCAGTATTCAATAAAGCATAAGTCAGAATTTCAATGTAATTACCACAAAGACTAAATATTGGTACTAAAATGATACTAAATTGCAAACTTGCTCTTATTGTATCATTGCAAACTGCATAATATCAGATTATTATAAAAATATGTATCTTGTAGTCCACCAGCTGAACAAGGTCTTAGTGAAACCTATTGAAAAAGCATGTCGATAAGACTTTCCTATATTGGTCGGCATAGTATAGGTGATGATCGGATTGTCTTTATCTTGATAGATCAGGGGAAATAAATCATCTTTGCACTTTGCGTAAACGTAGCTTATACTCCAAGTATTTGACAGATTCAACAATAGCCTGATACGATGTTCGGTAGTAGGTACTAAATTCGGATTCCCTTTAGCATAAGAGTATTCAGAGATATAGACAATAGCCGGATTCATGCTCTTATAAGGGATATCTCCCATTCTTTTTGAATAGGATAAAGAGGCTTGGTTCTTTTCAGAGAAAAGGTAACCCACCTTGATGGAGGGAAACAGATTGCGATATGTGCGTTTGTCACCTGCTATGTTATTGGAAATACATTTCACTTCATCCTCTTGTACCCGTATACCGCCATTTAATGTAAATTTCCTCCATTGCCATACATATTCTGCATAGCCTGCATAACCTATACCTTTATAAGTAAATAGCCCGCTTTTATCTTCTTTCTGCCATCCTTCTCCACTCTGATATGCGTAATACATTTGGTTGTTGGTATGGTTATTATAATAGTCGCCACCCCATTTCAACCTGGAATGTTTGTTGAGCAAGAAGATATAATTTATTTCTGCTTTCCATAAATCAGAAACAGTTCCGGTGTTGCTACATTTATTATCCTCTTCGTTTTTCTCCGGATACTGATAAAGATAATGGTGATTCAGTTCTTTCGTTTCATCACTTCTCAAATAATCAAGAACTGTTTGCAAAGTATTCTTTCCGTTTTTTGATTTCCAATTATAGTTCAAACTAGCCTGATATATTTTGTCATCCCCTTTCCCTTTACTATGGTAGGAAGAGGTATATTCCTTTTCTGTTTCTTGTGTTTCGGAAAAAGAAGAAGATTTTAGTGTGCTTCCAGCTTGTTTTACCATACAGTTCAGTCCGATGCTTTGCAGGGTAGTTATATCATATAACATGCTGAATGTTTCATTGATTCTTCTTATATTTTTACGGTCTATATTTTGATTTACAATATGGGTGTTCAGGTGGCTGTTATGGGTTATATTTTCCGTGATATAAGGATCTCCTGCATTAGAAAGGACCAGATTGTTGTAAAAGTTCCATTTTCCAAGCCGAAGGCTTAATGGAAGACCAAAGCGTTCCCAATGACTATTTCTTTTTCTCATCTCTCCTAGCAAAGAGGGTGAACCATTGCCTCCGCCATCTGCATTTTTTTTCAAAAGTATATATATGATTCCTCCTTTTGTTGTGGCATTATGTTGTAAATCGGCTTCCGGCAGAATTTCAACATTTTCTATGTCCGTGGCTTGCAGACTTGACAATTCTGTGCGGTCATGAAGTTCTCTGCCGTTTATGTATATTTTAGATACGGTTCCCCCATTCAGCCTTAGTTCATCGTTGATGTTTATGACACCGGGCAACATTCCCAATGCCTCGTTTATAGTTCTTCCTTTCACTATGGGATTTCCTTTCATATTTACGATTATCCGGTCATACTCGTGCCTGATGAAATTGCTTTTTACTATTACCTCTTCCATGCTGATAATGGAAGGTTCCAGTATGAATGCCATATTGTTTGTAGATTGACCGGTGGCAATGAAGGTGGTTGTGTATTCTATATGAGATGCGCGGACAATGTAATCCTTTTTTTCTTCACATGAAAGTGTGAATTTCCCTTTTTCGTTTGTGATGGTTCCTGCTATTAAAGAAGAGTCATTTGCCGATAAAAGGGATATGGTTACAAACTCAATGGGGTTGTATTCTTTGTCCGTTACTTCTCCTGAAATCATACGATTTTGTGCTTGAGAGATAATCGGAACTATACCGAATATAAATAATAACCATACTTTCATGATTGTTTCTTGATCTCTGAAGGCAAAAATAAAGAAACCTTTTTGCATCATTGTTAATGATGGTGTAATAAGCAAGTAACTAAATAGAACTATTTTGGTTACATTGGGACAAGCAGCATATATCCGTTTCCTCCAATGGTGGAAATAGATATATCGGGATCGGCAGCCAGTATCTTTCGTAATTTTACGATGTAATTGTAAAGGCTGTGTTCATTCATAATAGCATCTTCCCATAGCTCTTCTATTTTTTCATAACTTACAATTTCACCTTTATGACTATATAAAAGTTTGAGTAAGGAAAATTCCAGTTTGCTTAGTCTTTTAAGTTCTTTTGATGCTTGATAAATGGTTCGTGTTTGAATGTCCAACTCCAAAGAGCCTATCTTTATAATGGCATTGGAAACAGGATGAGCATGTCTGTCTACATAAGCAATCAGTTCTTCTACGCTAAAAGGTTTTTTCAAATAGGCTACGGCACCGGATTTTAGTGCTCTTGCTACTTCGTGGCTTTCTGTATGCGACGATATGTATAAAATGGGAGTACCAGGAGCTGCCATTTTTAATTCGGATGCATTGTCAATGCTGTCACCTGTTCCTATTTCAACGTCTAATACCATGATGTCAGGTTTGAATTCATTGAGGATGGTGGTGATGCCGGTTAAAGAACTTTGATAGTGTACTTCATACCCTTCGTCTTTAAGTGCTGTCGTTATAATGCAGCTCAGCATTACATCGTCATCAACCAACAGGACTTTAATTGTATCCATAGCTTATGTTTTAAGGCAATGTGTGAAATGTGTTTTGAACAAAGGAAATCATTTAAGTGGAAATTTGCAAATAAAAAGACTTCCTTTTCCAGGAATACTTTCTACGGAGATGTTGCCACCATGTGCTTCTATTATATATTTTGTGTAGGCTAGTCCTATGCCATATCCTCTTTGATGTGCCATTTGCTCTCTGGGTACTTGGAAGAATGGAGTAAATATTTTCTTTTTATATTTGGGGGCTATTCCCCAGCCGTTATCTTTTACGGTAAATATTGCTTGGGTTTCTTTTTTTGAAATTCTGATACTGATTTGTACTCCGTCATCAGAATATTTCAGAGCATTTTCCACAAGGTTTCTTATGACGTTTCTCACATATAAGGGATCTAGCATGAGGTTTAACTCATTCAGCTCTGATTCCATTTTTATTTGATGAGGCTGATGGGAATGTTGCATGGAAACTTCTTGAGCAACTTCGGTTACCAAGAGTACTAGGTCTGTTTCTTCTTTTTGAAGATAAACTTTTTGCCGGTCTTTACGGGCTGTGATGAGTAGCGCTTCTATCTCGTTGACAAGTTTTCGTGCTTGCCTTTCGGTGTTTTCCACTAATTGTTGTGTGTGGATATCAGGTACTTTTTTCTTGATAAAACTCATTAATGTGATAATGCTGTTTAAAGGAGACTTTAAATCGTGAATGGTTCCGTTTACACTTGCTTCCCGTCTTTTAAACAGTTTGTCTTTCTTGTGAATGGTTATGACTAAAAAGATAACATATCCTAAAATGATGATTGTGAGTAGAATGGATTCTATTATAATAAGAAACATATCTGTAAGAAAAGATGTTAGTGGAATTATGGCTTTGACTTGGATAAACTGTAGGCATCTAGTTCCAAGAGGATAAAGCTTCGTTTCTTTTATCTTATGATCGTCAAGTGGCAAGATATCTCCTGCTTTTTGTATGATTGTTGTATCTTTATCATATAATAGAATACAATATTTAATTTTTATATCATACAAACGTTTTTTGAAAATGCTATCCAGTCTAGCCATTTGGATGAATTGCTTTTTGTTTATACATATATCTTGTTGTATTTGCATTATTGCTTCTGCAATATTGGTACTTATATTCTTTTTTGCTAACATGTCTAGGTTAATAGTGTCGCCTTTCAGCCGTTTTCGTTCTTCAGAAGACATTTCTTCTGCATGTTTGTAAATCAGCTTGGGGTTATTAGGATTTTTATATGGGGAATAAGTTCGTAATTCTAATTCTTTTATAATGCTTGAGGTGATAGCTTGGTCGATTGATTGTGTGAGTTGGACACAATAATTTTGATGCATGTTTCTAATCCATAATGCTTGTAGGTAGAATAATATAATTACCGCAGATATAGGTATGTAGATAAGTTTTTTCATAGTTAGAATACAATTGGTTTCGGAACAAAAGTAATGAAAAAAAAGTGAATTGATTACTTGAATATTACACTTTTATTAGTGATGATTAGATCATTCTTAAGTTTCTTTGCCATATTAAAGGAATATGGAATTGAGTCTGGATGAATATGTGGAGTATCGATTTAATAACGAACTACTTAAAATGAATATGTATGAAAGCACGCCTTGACAAACTAATCATATTGATAGCAGTCTGTTGTTGCCCGTTGGTTGTTTTCTCCCAATACACCTTGTCAGGGACAGTAAAGAATGATAAATCTTTGGTGATGCCTGAAACGGTTGTGACCTTGCAACAGGCCGATTCATTGGTAGGCATGACACTGGTAGATTCGAAAGGGAGATATAAATTTACTGATTTGCACAAAGGGAAATACACTTTAAGCTTGTCGTGCCCCGAGTATCAGCCGGTAGAGGAAACCTTTGATTTGACAGGTGATAAAAGGATAGTCTATGTGATTTATCCGGTGAAAAACATACAGTTGAAAGAAGTTTCTATTGTTGCCGACAAAAGTCATCTGATCTCTCATACGGCAAATAGTGATATCTTTTATTTGTCGGCAGAAGCCAGGAAAAAACAGAATCCTTATGAGGCATTGAGAGAAATTCCCAAATTGGTGGTGAATGAATCGGATCGTTCTATAAAGATGGTGGATGGGGCTACTCCTTTAATCTTGATAAATGGACATAAGGTCAATTCGGGCATTAATAGCATTGACCCGAAAGAGGTGGAGGCGGTGGAGGTGATCAATAACCCTTCTGCACGCTACCTGAAAGACGGGGTACAATGTGTGGTCAATATTAAGATGAAACAGAAAACTGCCGCTTATCAGACATACAATATGAATACACGCCACATGATTCCGGTTTTGTTTGGGTATACGGGAGGTTATTATGAATTAGGCAACAGCAAGGCGTCTTTAAGCCTGAATGCTTCTCATTTCTATTTTCATCATGATGATTCGGAGTGGAATACGATACAACAGAATACGGGGTATGAGAAAACCGCTGTCAGTAAAAAACGTTCTAATATAAGTAATCCTTATGTGGCTTTGAACGGTGACTGGATTTGTTCGCCCAAAGATTATCTGGCTATGAGTGCCATCTATTACCATTATTCTTCTAAAAGTGAAGAGGAGGGTGGGGGAATTCTGACCCAAAATAAAGAGAGAGAAGCATATAAATCTTTTGTGGATAATAAATCAACCAGTTATGTAGGAAGTTTTAACTTGTATCATAAGCATACCTTTCATAAAAGTAAAACATTGGAAACGACTCTGCATCTGAACATGAATGGGAATGATATGAAAGGGATTAGAAAAGAGGAATATCCATCCTTGGAGTATAGAAATCAATATGATTTTGACAACTTTCGCTGGTCCGGAGGATTGGAACTGGATTATTCTTTTGATTGGCTCGGCCAGAATTTTGATTTCGGAAGTTATACTCGTTTTTTGAAAGACCGTATTAAACAGATTAGTGCGGGATATCCTACTTTCTATCATAGGGAATGGAGTGAATATGCTTATGTTTCGATGAATGGAAATATCAAGAGCAGTTTTTTTTATATGCTTTCGTTAGGTACGGATCTTATTTTCAAGAAAGCAGGTGAAGTGAAACACGATTATAGCAAATTGACTGCTGCTGTATCAGGAACTTATAAATTTAATGGCATACACTCTGTACGTTTGAATTATAATCTTTCCAATCTGTCTCCTGAGGTAATGTATCTGAATCCCTACAACACTTCTACCGACAGTTTGGAAGTGACTCGGGGAAATCCTTTTTTAATGCCTGCCCGGAATCATATTTTTAGATTTTGCTATATGTATAATCAGCATGGATTTTATGTGGAACCTTTTGTGAAATACAGGTTGTCGGTAGACCGGATTGTGCCGATAGGGTATACAGAGGACAATATATATACGCAGACATATAAAAACACGGATACTTTCCGGCAACTGGATGCCGGTATCAATATGAACTATAATAATCAAAAATGGGGAGGTGTAGGTGGAAATATAGGGTATGATACTCATTTCTATACTCATCAGCATGGAAAGGGCTCTCTTTATGTTAATCTTAATACGTATGGACATTATAAAAGATTGTCATGGAATCTTTATGGGAATTATCGGCCTTTCAGCTATGGTGTGAATAACAAACGGAAACATTATGGGTCTGAATCGGAACTGACGGTAACTTGGCGTGTGAACAAACATTTGGGAATTACTGGAAATATGAGGTATTTGTTGGGCACTTTGGGGTATGATTCCACTACGCACGAAGGAACTTATTACAATTTCTCATCCGGCAGGATGAAGGACCGAAGTTTCTGCTTTTCATTAGGATTCAATTATTATATGCAAGGAAAGAATTTCAAATATAGGAATAAGAAGAGTTTGCAGAGTACGGAGCAGGGGATAAAGTTGTGAAATAATTTTTGTTTGATATGTTGCAGGCACGGGATGCGTATGATATTAGAATCGCGGAGACGTTTACGAAGAGCGCATGAGGAATGCGCGAAACTTGAGAGTGTCATCTGATGTCATAGTACAGGCTACAGGGCTTCCTGAAGAAGAAATAAAAGCCCTTTAATTGAATTGCAAAGGGTTTGGCCGGAAAGAATAGTTTCTATTCGTATTCGTGTTTCCGTTTCGGATTCATCGGAAACCAGCCTTTCAGCACGCGTTCGCGTTGCTCGAATATCTCCTTGATAGTCCAGAAAGAAGAGAAGGAGAAGACACCCAGTAAAGAGGAAATCAGGATGTCACTGATAAGCACAGTCCCTATAATGCCTGCTATGCCCAGTACCAAAAATATCCACCAGCACCGTGTACCCCAATAATATTCGGCCTTGACCACGATGGGGTGGAAAAGACCGATTATTAAGAAGGTACAAATGCCGATGGCAATACCGCCTAAATGGTATTCATTCAGCCATTCCATTCTTTCTTAGCTTTGAATGGGTATTTCTTTTTTGATGCTCTGCTCCAGAGAGATCAGGGTCTCGGTAGCCGTAACGCCGGGAATTTCCTGAATCTTTGAGTTCAGCAAGTCCATCAAATGCTCGTTATCGCGTGAATAAAGTTTGGTCAGCATGGTATAGGGACCTGTAGTGAAGTGGCACTCCACAATTTCGGGAATCTTCTTCAGTTCTGCCACTACGTTTTTGTACATGGAACCTTTTTCCAGCTTGATTCCTACGTATGTACAGGTTCTATACCCTAAACTCTTAGGGTTCACATGATATCCTGAACCGATAATAACTCCCAAATCAATTAATCTTTGCACACGCTGATGAATGGCTGCGCGTGAAACTCCACATTCTGCTGCGACATCTTTAAACGGGATGCGGGCATTTTGGGATATAATTTCTAGAATTTGTCTGTCGAGACTATCAATTTTCTCCATAATATACCGATTTTAATGTTATCAATCTGTAAGCAAATATAGGAATACTTTTTAATTTATCTACTATTTTGCAAGAAAAAACAGGTTTTCTTTGAAAAAAAGTGCAATAAGAGGAGCTAATCACCTATTTTCTTCTCTATTTCGCCGATTTTCCCTCTTCTTTCAAATGAGAAGGTATCGCTATGTGTATCTAAATAGTTCAACAGGAATAGCGATTTTCTTAACAAATATTTTTGTTCTTCGGACTCTTTCAACAAAGCATCCTGATAGAGCAGTTCGGATAACATGTCGATGCGCGTGAGCAATTCCTCGCCACCATAGTTCTGTCCCATCTCGTTCAGTATATATTCCGCATCCTGATCATAATAGAAGGTGGAAGGATGATTGAAGTAGGCACGATAAATGCTTTGAAGTTGCAATTGCAGCTCGGGACCGTCCTTTTTATCTCTTTCTTCTACCAACTTTTCCAATGCTTCGAAAAATTGTTGAAGCAACCGCATAATGTAATCTCTTTGCAGCATGTTAATTGTCCTCTTCGTTTTTATGGGTTAGTGTTACTAATACTTTATCTATCCGGGCTCCGTCCATGTCGACTATTTCCAGTGTGAAGTCATTCCATTCCATGGATTCACCGGTCTTGGGAATGTGGCCTAGTTGTTGCAGGATGAGACCGCTCAACGTGTTGTAATTATAATCGGGGTATAAATCCTCCATTTCGAAATGACTCAGAAAGTCATAGAAAGAACATTGGCCGTCTATCAACCAGCTTCCGTCCTTGCGGGGAACGATATCGGGGTCTTCCGAGTCACTGGGCAAGGTGCCTACCAGGGCTTCCAGAATGTCCTTCATGGTGATGATGCCTTGCAGACTGCCGAATTCATCACAGATTAATCCGTATTTGATGTTGTGCTGGCGTATTTGTTCCAATACTTTATATACATCCATGTTTTCGTGGAAGTATTGTGCCGGACGGATCACATCACGCAGATTGAATTCGCAACTGTTCAGCTTCCCGAAGAGGTCTTTCAGGTAAACTACTCCGATGATGTTGTCCAGGGTGTTTCCTTGAGTTACAGGGTAAACTTGGTACAGGTGTTGGCATACGATGTCATACAGCTGCTTGTTGTTCATGTCTATGTCAATGGATACGATGTCGCTGCGATAGGTCATGATGGTGTTGATACTGCGGTCGCCCAGGGAGAAGACGCGGTCCACAATATCCTGTTCCACTTCCTGCACTTCACCGTTCTCGGTTCCTTCGTCTATCATGGATTTGATTTCCTCTTCAGTCACTTTTTCTTCCGCTGTGTTGATATGCAGCAGGTTGAAGATAAGTGAAGTGCTTTTGGCAAGTATCCATACAAAAGGAGAGGCGATGACGGACAGCCAGTACATGGGACGTGCCAATAGCTTGGCAGCACGGGTGGAGGCACTCATGCCAATGCGTTTGGGCACCAGCTCGCCAAAGATAATAGTGAGGTAAGTGACCAGGATGACAATCAGGGTTTGAGCCAATAAATAGGCATATGTGGCGGGTACGCCGGCGTCAGTCAGTATGTTCCCAAAGTCGGTGGCCAGCACGTCGCCGGAGTAAATACCGGTCAATATACCAATCAGGGTGATTCCGATTTGGATGGTGGATAAAAACTTGTCCGGGTCATTGGCAAGCTTTAAAGCGATACGCGCTGTAGAGCTTCCATGACGGATATCATTGGACAAACTACTTTTACGCGCTGAGATCAGGGCGATTTCGGACATGGCGAATACCCCGTTTAATAAGATAAGTGCGATAATAATGGCAATTTCCATGTAAGAATTTACGTTTTGTTTTGCTAACAAATGTACTAAGAATTGTGTTTTCTCTTTCTTCTTTTAGATTTAATTAATGAATTATCTGTCATTTGCGCTATCTTTGCGGTGTCTATACTTAGAAAGGAGTAATTATGCATCCGTTGGAACTATTCAAATATTGTCCGAAGTGTGGTTCGCCGCACTTTGAAGTGAACAATGAGAAATCAAAGCGTTGTGCCGATTGTGGCTTTGTGTATTATTTCAATTCCAGTGCCGCTACTGTAGCTTTTATCTTGAATGATAAGAATGAGTTGTTGGTGTGCCGCAGGGGAAAAGAACCGGCGAAGGGAACATTGGACCTGTCCGGCGGGTTTATTGATATGCATGAGACCGGCGAGGAAGGTGTGGCACGCGAGGTGTTGGAAGAAACCGGTTTGCAGGTGGAGGAGGCTGTTTATCAGTTCTCATTGCCCAACACTTATCTTTATTCAGGATTTCTGGTACATACATTGGATCAGTTCTTTCTTTGTAAAGTGAAAGATACCAGCCGGATAAAGGCGATGGATGATGTGGCGGAGTCTTTCTGGCTTCCCTTGAATGAAGTGAATCCCGAAGAATTCGGGCTGGATTCTGTGCGTGAAGGAGTCCGGCGTTTTTTGAAAGAACATAAACTTTAATGATAAGATATGAAAAGAAAAACCTTATTGATGGCCGCATTGATGGGAGGCTGTTCCTTGCAGGGAATGGCGCAGCAGATCACTCCCAGGGATGTGGCAGGTGACAAGGAATATAACCGGGTATGCCGGGAATATGAGTTGAAAGGCGGGGACAGTATGGAGCTGTTACAGGCTTATCTGGACAAATATCCTGATTCCCGCCATAAAAACAGGGTGCTGTCACTGATTGCCTCTGCTTATTTTATGGAGGGAAAATACAAGGAGGCCATTGCCCTGTTCCGGTCGTGTGATCTGGAGGCTTTGCCTGATAAGGAAAGAGATGATTGTGCCATGCGTCTGGCCACCTCTTATCTGAAAGAAGACAATCTGCGTGAAGCGGCTGTATGGTTTACCTTGCTGAAAGAGGTAAGCCCATTGTATCAGGATGACGCTGTCTATAATCTGGCTTATATTGATTATGTGGAGAAACGCTATGACAAGGCGCTGAAAAGTTTCCAGTCTTTGCAGAATGATGCCGTATATGCAGCATTGGTTCCTTATTATATAGGAGAGATTTATTTGGTGAAAGGAAATTATCAGCAGGCCCGTACTGTGGCAAAAGCGTATCTGGAGCAATATCCGGCTAAAAAGGATGTTCCTCAGATGGAACGGATTTGGGGAGAGGCTTGTTTCGGATTGAATGATTACCAAGCGGCGATACCTCCTTTGGAAAGATACCGTGAAAGTGTTTCCCACCCGCAGCGTAAGCCTTTGTATGAACTCGGTATGAGTTATTATTATACTGGTGTTTATTCCAAGGCTGCCGCTACTTTGGGGGAAATGGCTTCGGTACATGATGCCTTGTCACAGAATGCTTATCTACACATGGGGCTGGCTTATTTGAACTTGAAGGAGAGGAACAGGGCACGCATGGCATTCGAGCAGGCTGCCAATTTCAGTTTTGATCCGAAAGTAAAGGAACAGGCTCTTTATAATTATGCTTTGTGTATTCATGAAACCTCTTATTCTCCATTTGCCGAATCGGTAACCGTGTTTGAGCGTTTTCTGAATGAGTTCCCGAATTCACCTTATACGGAGCGTGTCAATGATTATTTGATAGAGGTGTATATGAATACCCGCAGTTATGAAGCTGCTTTAAAATCTATAGCAAAGATTGAGCATCCGGGCACACGCATTATGGAGGCCAAGCAGAAGATTTTGTTCCGGCTGGGCACACAGGCATTTGCGAATGCCCGTTTCCAGGAGGCTCTGGAGTTCTTCAACCAATCGCTTGCTGTGGGGCAATACAATCAGGCGACAAAGGCAGACGCTTATTTCTGGAGGGGGGAATCCAATTATCGTCTGGACCGTTTTCCGCAGGCGGGTAACGATTACCGCTTGTATCTGGAATTTGCCACCAGCAAGAACGGACAGGAATATGGTTTGGCGCTCTATAACTTGGGATATACTTATTTCAAACAGAAAAATTATGGAAATGCGGGCACTTGGTTTACCCGTTTTGTGGACAGGGGAAGTATCAATGAACGCACCATGCAGGCAGATGCCTATAACCGCATAGGTGACTGCAACTTCTATGACCGCCGTTTTGAACAGGCTCGTCAGGATTATGCCCGTGCGGTGGAGATTGATCCGTCACTGGGGGATTACTCTTTGTATCAGGAGGCGTTTGTGCGTGGTTTGCAACGTGATTACAATGGAAAAGTGCAGACGTTGAACCGCTTGATTTCGGATTATCCGGAATCACAATACATGGATGATGCCCTTTACGAGCAGGGACGTGCTTTTGTGCAGATGGAGGATAATGCCAATGCCATTGCCCGTTTCAATATTCTGGTGAAGAAATTTCCGGAGAGCAATGTCGCACGGCGGGCGGCTAACGAGATCGGTTTGCTATACTATCAGGATGACAAGTATCCTGAAGCCATCCAGGCTTATAAGCAGGTCATAGCCGGTTATCCGGGCAGTGAGGAGGCGCGTTTGGCGCAGCGTGACTTGAAATCGATCTATATTGATTTGAATAAGGTGGATGAGTATGCCAATTTTGCTTCAACTATCCCCGGCGGTGCCAACTTTGATGTGAATGAGCGTGACTCATTGACCTATGTGGCTGCCGAAAGGGTATATATGCGGGGTGAGGTCGCCGAGGCCCGCAACAGCTTTACCCGTTATTTACAGACTTTCCCCGAAGGTGCTTTCAGTCTGAATGCCAACTATTATATCGGTTTGATAGACTATAATCAGAAAGCTTATGAAAGTGCAGCCCGGCATTTGGATAAAGTATTGGAATATCCCAACAACAAATATTCTGAAGATGCCATGTTGATGGGGGCCGAAATGGCTTATACGGCGAAGGATTATGAAAAAGCCTTGCATATTTACAAGCAATTGAAAGATAAAGCCGCTTCTATGGAGCGTCGCCGGCTTGCAAAAACTGGAATGTTACGCAGTGCGCATATGCTGGGAAATGAGGAAGAGATTATCTTTGCCGCAACAGATTTGCTGGCCGATACTAAACTGGCGCCGGAATTGTCTAACGAGGCACATTATTACCGTGCAAAAGCTTATTTGGATGCCGGCAAGACGGATGGAGCTATGGAAGATTTGAAGGTCTTGGCGAAAGACACCCGTAATGTATATGGAGCGGAGGCCAAATATAAAGTCGCCCAGATTTACTTTGACGGCGGACAAACGGATAAGGCGGAGCAGGAGGTGCTGAATTACATTGAGGTAAGTACACCGCATACCTATTGGCTGGCACGCAGCTTTGTGTTATTGGCTGATGTGTATATGAAGTTGGGGCGTAACTTGGATGCTAAACAATATTTGCTTTCATTGAAGCAGAACTATCAGGCCGATGATGATATTGCCGGAATGATTGAAAGCAGACTGGAGAAATTGAAAACAGAGAATTAAAAATTAAAAAATAAGTGCTGAATATGATAAGTAAGAAATTGTCAATTGTCCATTGTCAATTGTCCATTATATTGGCTTTTTTGCCTCTGTCTGTTGCATATGCGCAGCAAGATAGTACGTTGAACCGCACTGTGGTGGTAGAGAATGAGTATAATCCCAATATCATGGATGCCTCAAAGATTAATGTCCTGCCTAAGGTGGAGGAGCCGGCTGTAATGAAGAAAGGCATAGAATATGCTACAGCCTTGCGCCCTGTTTCGGCCTGGACGTATGAAAGTATGTCTCCTATAACTCGTGAATGGGCTATGAACCGCGCGAAACGTGGATATGTCCGTGCCGGATATGGAAATTATGGGAATGTGGATTTTAAGGCTGGGTATCTGTGGGATATCACCGGAAAGGACCGTCTGAAAGTCGGGGTATCTCTGGATGGCATGAACGGAAAGCTGAAGCATTGGAATGCTGAGGATTGGAAATCACGTTTTTATTCTACTGAGTTCTGTTTGGACTATTCTCATGATTTCAGCAAGGTAACTTTGAATTTAGGTGGCGGCCTGCAATCACAAGTGTTTAACTATATGCCTGATTCCGAAATGCATACGGCTTCTGCCAGAGCTACTGATAAACAGCATCATACTTTAGGCGATTTTCACATAGGTGTTTCTTCCAGAGATGAATCGCTTCCTTTGCAATTCACTTTGCAGACCGGATTGAAGTATTTTGGTATCAAATATCCGCTGGATTATTCAGGCAATGCATCTACAGGTAAGGAGAAGATTGTCCACACCGAAGGAGATGTATGGGGCAAGCTGGATAATGAGCAACGGGTAGGCATCCGTTTCGAGATGGATAACCTGTTTTATTCTTCGGACAGTTTAATGGGCAACTATACTTCACTGGGTTTGAATCCTTATTATATGTTGGAAAGTGATGACTGGCGGGTCCGTGTCGGTGCTCATGTGGATTGGCAGTCGGGAGAGGACAGTGGTATTGATGTGTCTCCTGACGTGAAAGCCGAATACTTGTTCTCGGAGAGTTATGTGCTTTATTTACATGCGCTGGGAGGGCGTGAACTGAATGATTATCGCCGGTTGAATGCTTTTTCACCTTATTGGTCTTTAAATGCCCGGATGCCTTCTACCTATGTGCCACTGAATGCTACATTGGGTTTTAAAGCATCTCCGGTAAATGGTTTGTGGTTTAATGTCTTTGGTGGATATCGGATCAGTAAAGATGAGTTGTTTTGCAATCTGGTGGATGCGGACGGGTATTATTTTACTCATTTCTTGCAGGATAAAGCGAAAACCGCGTATGGAGGTGCTGAATTGAAATACGGTTATAAGGACTGGTTTGACGCTTCATTGAAAGGTACATTTTATAGCTGGAAGACAGACAATGAAAATGAAGAGCTGTATTTAGTGACCAAGCCCAAGTTTGAATTGAATTTCTATGCTGAGGCTAAGGTTTTTGAAGGATTGAAGGTTAATTTGGGCTATGAATATGTACAGCGGAAAGAATATGTGATAGAAGAAGGGAATAGCAGCAGGGATTTTGGTTTGGGCAATATCAGCAATTTGAGTGTGGGAGCCAGTTATACTTTCCTGAAAGATCTGTCTGTTTTTGGGCGTGTGAGTAATCTGTTGAATAAACAATATTATTATGAGTACGGCTATCCTGCTGAAAAACTGAATGTTCTAGCCGGGCTTTCTTTGGCTTTTTAGTTAAATAGGCACTCGGAAAGGATTTTTTTAAGAAAAAAAAGCAGAAACATACCTTATTATATAGGTGTGCTTCTGCTTTTTTTCTACTTTTGCCCCAAAATAAAATGGAATACATAGTATTATGCAAAAAAATCTAGTAATAGTTGAGTCACCCGCCAAGGCTAAAACCATTGAGAAATTCTTGGGCAATGATTATAAAGTCCTTTCCAGTTACGGGCATATCCGGGATTTGAAAAAGAAGGAGTTTAGTATCGATGTAGAGAATGGGTTTGAGCCGACTTACGAGATACCGGCAGATAAAAAGAAATTGGTAGCCGAATTGAAAGCGGAGGCAAAGAAAGCTGATATGGTATGGCTTGCATCCGATGAGGACCGTGAAGGAGAAGCTATTTCATGGCACTTGTTTGAAGTCTTGGGGCTGGACCCTGAGAAGACCAAGCGCATTGTATTCCACGAGATAACCAAAACAGCGATACTAAAGGCCATCGAAAATCCGCGTGACATTGATGTGAATCTGGTAAATGCCCAGCAGGCACGCCGTATTCTGGATAGAATTGTAGGTTTTGAACTCTCACCGGTATTGTGGAAGAAGGTAAAGCCTGCTCTTTCTGCCGGACGTGTGCAATCTGTTGCCGTTCGTTTGATTGTGGAACGTGAACGTGAGGTGCATGCTTTTGTCAGTGAGCCGTCTTATCGCGTTACAGCAGTGTTTGAAGTACCTGATGTCGATGGAAATGAAGTTGAAGTGAAAGCGGAATTGTCCAACCGTTTCAAAACCAAGGAAGAAGCACAGGCTTTCCTTGAAACTTGTAAGGATGCGCAGTTCTCTATTGAAGATATAACAACCCGCCCTGTGAAGAAATCGCCGGCGGCACCGTTTACTACTTCTACGTTGCAGCAGGAAGCTGCCCGTAAGTTGGGATTTACAGTAGCGCAGACCATGATGGTGGCACAGCGTCTGTATGAAAACGGACAAATTACCTATATGCGTACGGATTCGGTGAACCTTTCGGATCTGGCTTTGAATACCAGCAAGCAGACTATCTTGTCCCTGATGGGAGAAAGATACGTCAAAGTCCGTAAGTTTGCCACCAAGACTAAAGGAGCACAGGAAGCGCATGAGGCTATCCGTCCTACCTATATGGAGAATGAAACGGTGAACGGAACCGGTCAGGAGCAGAAATTGTATGAACTGATCTGGAAACGTACCATCGCTTCACAGATGGCAGATGCGGAGCTGGAGAAAACAACGGCTACTATTGTAATCAGCAACAGTAGCGAGAAATTTATCGCTACCGGCGAGGTGATTACTTTTGACGGTTTCCTGCGTGTATACAAGGAATCATACGATGATGACAATGAGCAGGAAGACGAGGGCCGTCTGTTGCCGCCTCTGAGCAAAGGGGAAAAACTGATAAGAAAAGAAATCCTGGCGACTCAGCGCTTTACCCAATGTCCGCCCCGTTATACGGAAGCCAGCCTGGTACGCAAACTGGAAGAGTTGGGCATCGGTCGTCCATCTACATATGCACCTACCATTTCTACTGTGCAGCAACGCGGTTATGTAGAAAAAGGAAACAGTGAAGGTGTGAAACGCCCGTATGATATCTTGAAACTGAAAGGCGGCAAGATTACGGAAACTACCAAGACAGAGATGACGGGAAATGAAAAGGCCAAGTTGTTGCCTACTGATACCGGTATCGTGGTAAACGATTTCCTGATGGAATACTTTCCTGAAATCATGGACTTTAACTTTACAGCGAATGTGGAGAAAGAGTTCGATGAAGTGGCGGAAGGAGAAAAGGAATGGACTGGCATGATGGACAGTTTCTATAAAGGCTTCCATCCGTTGGTAGATAAGACCATTCACTCTAAGACTGAGCATAAGGTGGGTGAAAGGGTATTGGGAACAGATCCTGTAAGCGGTAAGCCGGTATCGGTTAAGATCGGTCGTTTCGGTCCGGTTATTCAGATTGGTACTGCCGATGATGAGGAAAAACCGCGTTTTGCGCAGTTGGCAAAGGGATTGTCGATGGAAACCATTACGTTGGAAGAAGCATTGGATGCGTTCAAGCTTCCCCGTACGTTGGGGGATTATGACGGCCATACGGTAACGGTAGGAGTAGGGCGTTTCGGACCATACGTGCGCTATGACAAACTGTTTGTTTCTATTCCTAAAGGAACGGATCCGATGGAGATTTCTTTGGATGAGGCGGTAGAGTTGATCAAGAATAAGATAGAAGCGCAGGAGAAGAAGTTTATTAAAGTATTCGATGCTGACCCTGATATGCAGGTCTTGAACGGACGTTACGGCCCATACATCAGTTATCAGAAAAAGAATTATAAGATTCCTGAGAATGTAGAACCGGCAGATTTAAGTCTGGAGGCTTGTTTTAAGGTGATTGAATTGCAGAAAAGCAAGGCGGAAACGCGTAAAACGAAAGCGGCTTCAAGAAACAGGGGAACCGTGAATATGGAAGAGGAGTCCGAAAAGCCCGAAGAATCCGCAAAAAGTAAGGCGGCTTCCAAGGTAAAGGGCACTGCAAAAGCAAAAAAATGACACGTATATTTTTAATAGGATATATGGGCGCGGGCAAAACGACTCTAGGTAAGGCGTTTGCCCGTGAAATGAGTCTGAATTTCATTGATTTGGACTGGTTTATCGAGGAACGTTTCCATAAAACCGTTCAACAGCTGTTCTTGGAACGCGGAGAAGACGGATTCCGGGAACTGGAACGGAAAATGTTGCACGAAGTGGCCGAGTTTGAAGATGTGGTTGTTTCGACCGGTGGAGGAACACCTTGTTTTTTTGATAACATGGAGTATATGAATGATTGCGGTGATACGGTGTTTCTGGATGTGGAACCTGCCGTATTGTTCCGCCGTCTGAGAGTGGCCAAGCAGCAACGTCCATTGTTAGCAAATAAAAGTGATGAGGAACTGATGGATTTTATCTGTGAGGCGTTACAGAAAAGACATCCGTTTTATTCAAAGGCAAAACATCTGTTTAAGGCTGATGAGCTGGAGGATAAAAGACAAATTCAAGCCTCTGTTGACAGCTTGAGAAAGAAATTGAATAAATAATTATATATAGTAAAATACACACTCTTTGTACAGAAGAAGAAATGAGAAAATGGCGTATTGAAGATTCGGAAGAACTCTACAACATAACAGGGTGGGGAACTTCGTACTTTGGTATCAATGACAAAGGTCATGTAGTGGTAACTCCTCGTAAGGACGGCGTTGAGGTCGATTTGAAAGAGTTGGTCGATGAGTTGCAATTGCGGGATGTGGCAGCTCCTATGCTGGTCCGTTTTCCGGATATTCTGGATAATCGTATTGAAAAAATCGCGAACTGCTTTAAGCAGGCATCTGATGAGTATGGGTATAAGGCCCAGAATTTTATCATTTATCCTATCAAGGTAAATCAGATGCGTCCTGTAGTGGAAGAAATCATCAGTCATGGAAAGAAATTCAATTTGGGACTGGAAGCCGGTTCCAAACCTGAACTTCATGCGGTGATAGCTGTGAATACAGATTCGGATTCATTGATTATCTGCAACGGATATAAGGACGAAAGTTATATCGAGCTGGCTCTGCTGGCACAGAAGATGGGGAAACGCATTTTCTTGGTGGTGGAGAAAATGAATGAATTACGCCTGATAGCCAAAATGGCAAAGCAGCTGAATGTGCGTCCTAACATAGGTATCCGCATTAAGCTGGCTTCTTCGGGAAGTGGTAAATGGGAAGATAGCGGAGGAGATGCCAGTAAGTTTGGCTTGACATCCAGTGAATTGCTGGAAGCGCTTGATTTTCTGGAAAAGAAAGACATGAAGGACTGTCTGAAACTGATTCATTTTCATATAGGCAGCCAGGTGACTAAAATACGCCGTATCAAGACAGCTCTGCGTGAGGCATCGCAATTCTATGTGCAGTTGCATGTGATGGGATTTAATGTGGAATTTGTGGATATCGGCGGCGGTTTGGGTGTGGATTACGACGGAACTCGTTCTGCCAATAGTGAAAGCAGTGTGAACTACTCTATTCAGGAGTATGTGAATGACTCTATCTCTACGCTGGTGGATGCCAGTGACAAGAATGGAATTCCTCATCCGAATATTATTACCGAAAGCGGACGTTCACTGACCGCCCATCACTCCGTGCTGATTTTCGAGGTGCTGGAAACGGCGACTCTGCCCGAAATGGATGAGGATTTCGAAGTGGGTGAAAATGATCATGAACTGGTACATGAACTTTATGAGATTTGGGATAATCTGAATCAGAGCCGTATGGTGGAGGCTTGGCACGATGCACAGCAGATACGTGAGGAAGCACTTGATTTATTCAGCCACGGTATTGTGGATTTGAAGACCCGTGCCCAGATAGAGCGTCTGTACTGGTCGGTGACCCGTGAGATCAATCAGATTGCTTCGGGGCTGAAACATGCGCCCGATGAGTTCCGCAAACTGGACAAACTGCTGGCTGATAAATATTTTTGTAATTTCTCGTTGTTCCAGTCGTTGCCGGACTCGTGGGCGATAGATCAGATATTCCCTATCATGCCTATCCAGCGTCTGGATGAGAAGCCCGACAGAAATGCTACCTTGCAGGATATCACTTGTGATTCGGATGGAAAGATTGCCAATTTTATCTCTACCCGTTATGTATCGCATGACCTGCCGGTACATTCGTTGAAGGGAAAAGACGCTTATTATATAGGTGTATTTTTGGTTGGTGCTTATCAGGAGATTCTGGGTGATATGCACAATTTGTTTGGAGATACCAATGCGGTGCATGTTACGGTGGATGACAAAGGGTATTCTATTGATCAGGTAATTGATGGTGAAACGGTGGCCGAGGTTTTGGATTATGTACAATATAACCCGAAGAAATTGGTGCGTACACTGGAAACCTGGGTGACCAAATCAGTGAAGGAAGGAAGAATTTCTGTAGAGGAAGGAAAAGAATTCCTCTCTAATTATCGTTCCGGGTTGTACGGATATACTTATTTGGAATAATAGCATGAAAGAGAAACTGACTATCATAAAAGTAGGTGGAAAAATTGTAGAGGAAGAGTCTACACTTAATCAGTTGTTGGCTGATTTCTCTGCTATAGAAGGTTATAAGTTGTTGGTACACGGTGGCGGGCGCTCTGCTACCAGACTGGCGGCACAACTAGGGATTGAAAGCAAGATGGTGAATGGCCGCCGCATTACGGATGCAGAAACGCTGAAAGTGGTAACCATGGTATATGGCGGACTGGTGAACAAGAATATTGTAGCCGGTCTTCAGGCAAAAGGTGTGAATGCCATTGGACTGACCGGAGCCGATATGAATGTGATCCGTTCGGTAAAGCGTCCGGTAAAAGATGTGGACTATGGCTTTGTTGGTGATGTGGAGAAAGTAAATGCCGGTTTTCTGGCGACATTGATCCGTCAGGGCATTGTGCCTGTTATGGCTCCATTGACCCATGACGGTAAAGGAAGCATGCTGAATACCAATGCTGATACCATTGCCGGAGAAACCGCCAAAGCATTGGCGTCCTTGTTTGATGTGACATTGGTTTATTGCTTTGAGAAAAAGGGCGTATTGCGTGACGAAAATGATGATGACAGTGTAATTCCTGTCATTACTCCTGAAGAGTTTAAAGAATTTGTAGCGCAAGGCATTATTCAAGGAGGGATGATTCCCAAGCTGGAAAATTCTTTTTCTGCTATTGATGCAGGAGTCAGTCAGGTGGTAATAACCTTAGCATCAGCCATTAATGAAGGAAGTGGAACCGTAATCAAAAAATAATTCAAAAAAAACAGGCGGGTGAGTGTAACTTTAGTGTAACTCACCCGTCATTATTACAGAGCAATGCGAGAGATCAGTTTCCGAAACGATATTCTGCCCCTGAAAGACAAGCTCTACAGGTTGGCGCTTCGTATTACGCTGAATAGTGCTGAAGCGGAGGATGTGGTGCAGGATACGATGATCAGGGTATGGAACAAGCGGGATGAATGGCCGCAGTTTGAATCCATCGAGGCATATTGCCTGACCATTGCTCGTAACTTGGCAATTGACCGCAGCCAGAAGATGGAAGCGCAGAATTTGCAACTGACCTCTGAAGTGCGGGAGATGCCTGATACATTGACGCCTTATGACCGGTTGGCGCAGAACGAACAAATACAGTTGGTTCACCGTCTGGTCAATGAGCTTCCCGAAAGACAGCGTACAACTATGCAGTTGAGGGATGTGGAAGGAAAGAGTTATAAAGAGATTGCAGATATTCTGCAGATTACGGAAGAACAGGTGAAAGTAACCCTTTTCCGTGCCCGGCAGAAGATAAAACAAAGATACACTGAAATAGAGGATTATGGATTATAAATATATTGAACAGCTTTTGGAACGTTATTGGAATTGCGAAACTTCATTGGAAGAAGAGCAAATACTACGTTCATTCTTTCGTCAGAAGGAAGTGCCTGCTCATTTACTCCGTTACAAGCAGTTGTTTGCTTATCAGGATGTGGAGAAGGAGAAAGGTTTGGGCGATGATTTTGATACCAGAATCCTGACCCGGATAGAAAGACCGGTGGTAAAAGCGCAACGTCTGACTATGCGTACGCGCTTTATGCCTCTGTTTAAAGCGGCTGCAATGATTGCCGTGTTGTTTCTTATGGGTACAGTGATGCAACACGCTATGGAAGGCGGTGATAGTGATACGGTATCGGTACACGATGAGTATCAGGATTCTACTACCGATCCCCAAGTGGCATACGAACCTGTATTGCCTACAGATACGGTGACAAAGATTACCGCTGATGATACCGGTACAGGGACAGGGAAAACAAATTAGAACATTTTCATTTGCTTTTATATAAATATGATAGTTAGTGCTTATTAAAACAACTTTTTAATTCGAGGCTGTGAAGTTTCAATTCTCTCAAATTTTAAATTAACTAACTAAATAATTTTAAAAAGGATTACCGCGTGAGCAGTAATCCTTTTTTGCTTGGTAGATAATTTAATGTAAAGAGAGAGTTATGAAATGAGTTATTTGCTCTTAACGCTTCCGATTCCGGATTTTTTTAGTCCGGTAACCCGAGGGGCACCGTAGTAGTTTACACTTCCTACTCCCTGGGCACTGATATTTATCGTCCCGGATGCATAACAAGAAACACTTCCCACACCGTTTTGTTCAACTACCACATCAGAAACAATCATGTCTTTTGCTTTCAGGCTGCCTACTCCTTCCAAATAATATGTCGCATGACCGGCCTGCCCCTTTAAATTGATACTGCCTACTCCTTCTTGGGATACTTTGATGCAACGTGCCATTAATGCATTTGCTTCAATACTCCCCACACCTTCGGCACTGATAGAAAGATCTGTTACTTTCACACTGTCTTTCAGATAAATACTTCCTACACCTCTTTGCTTGATATTGCATAAAACCGGACTGGTAATTGAGATATTGATTTTTGAACTTTTGAAGTTTTTGAATTTGTCTTTATCCATACTGATACTCAGCGTACTGTCTTTGACCATGACAATGAGTTGGGGGATGTAATTATCCGGACCGTCGGCTTCTACTTTGGTCGCATTCCCTTGAGTAAAGACAATGTTGGCAGGTGCTTTGTTCTCTATCTTATTGAAAGGAGTTATGCTATATTTTTTGGTCATTTTACTCTTGCTGGGTTTCGGACCTGATGATATGTGGAAACAGCCTGTCATCATTGTGATTGTCAGAAAAAGACTGAAAAAATAAATAGTTTTTGTTCTCATGGTAATATATATATTTAATTGGTTTCTGTTAATTAGACGGTGAAGATTCCTGGAAAGTTGCAAATCTCTGCCTTTTTTTATTGGAAAACTGTATCTTTGTATCCGTATGGCAACTAAAAGAGTACTTCCGGATAAAGATTTTGACCGTATTATAGTGCGTACACACAAGCTGGCGCGTAATGTTACTATGCGGGTAAAGCCCGACGGACTGCATGTAACTGTTCCTCCTTATAGTTTAAGCAGCAAAGTGCTGGAGGTGGTGGAGCAATACAGGCAACGTCTGTTGGAGGACTGGAGGAAAGTGAGCAAGAAACCGATTGATCTAAATTTTCGTATTCACACTCCCTGTTTCCGTTTATGGCTGGAGCAAGGTAACTTTACTTGCTTTTCCGTACGTTTTACCGAGGAGGGAGTCAAGATTATCTGTCCGCGGAATGTGGATTTTTCTTTACCTGAAGTACAAAGGCTGGTACGTAATGCCATCATCCGTGCCATGAAGAAAAATGCACAAGAGTATCTGCCACCTCTTTTATCTGCCTTGTCCGAACAGTATCATTTGCCATTTAAACGTGTGAAGATTACCGGCAGCAAGGGAAGATGGGGAAGTTGTTCGGGGACAGGCAGTATCAATCTTTCCTGTTATTTGATGTTGTTGCCTCCCCATTTGATGGACTATGTACTGTTACACGAATTGTCTCATACCAAGGAAATGAATCACGGTCCTCGTTTTTGGGAATTGCTGGATAGTATGACAGGAGGGAGAGCTCGTGCCTTGCGTGCGGAGTTACGCGGATTTAATACTGATTTTTAGAACCATTAAATAGAATTACAATGAAAAACAGATTTTTAAGCATGCTTATTGGGGCTGTCTTGTTCGTTCTTTCAGCAGCGGCCGAAAATTATCCTTATCGGAGTGATGTGCTTTGGGTAACTGTACCCGATCATGCCGACTGGTTGTACAAGACAGGCGAGAAAGCGAAGATTGAGGTTCAGTTCTATAAATATGGTATTCCGCAAGATGGTGTGGAGGTTTTATATGAGCTGGGAGGCGACATGATGCCTTCGGATACCAAGGGAACTGTAAAACTGAAGAATGGAAAAGCGGTTATTTCTATGGGGACAATGAAAGAGCCCGGTTTTCGTGATTGTCGTCTGACGGCTAAACTAGGAGGTAAAACTTATTCCCACCATATCAAAGTCGGCTTCTCTCCTGAAAAGCTTCAACCCTATACCCAGTTGCCTTCTGATTTTAATGAATTCTGGAATAAGACTAAGGCGGAAGCAGCCCAGTTCCCTCTGACTTATACCAAAGAGTACGTAGAGAAATATTCTACGGACAAAATAGACTGTTACTTGATCAGACTTCAGCTGAATAAGCAGAACCAGTGTATTTATGGTTATCTGTTCTATCCTAAGGCGGAAGGAAAGTATCCGGTAGTACTGTGTCCTCCAGGGGCCGGCATCAAAACGATCAAAGGGCCTATGAGGCATAAATATTATGCGGAAGAAGGCTGTATCCGCTTTGAGATAGAAATCCACGGCTTGAATCCGGAGCTGGATGAGGACACTTTCGGCGAAATAAGCCGCGCTTTCAGTAGTCGGGAAAACGGTTATTTGGTAAACGGCTTGGATAGCCGTGAAAATTATTATATGAAACGGGTTTATCTGGCTTGTGTCCGCAGTATTGATTTGCTGACTTCATTACCTGAATGGGATGGTAAAAATGTTATTGTGCAGGGGGGAGCCAAGGGGGAGCTTTGGCTTTGATTACGGCAGGACTTGACAAGCGTGTTACGGCATGTGTGGCAAACCATCCCGCTTTAAGTGATATGGCAGGTTACAAAGCCGGCCGTGCCGGGGGATATCCTCATCTTTTTAAGAATACGGTAGATATGGATACACCTGCCAAGATGAAGACCCTTGCATATTATGATGTGGTGAATTTTGCCAAACAGATTACTGTTCCTGTTTATATGACATGGGGATTCAATGACAATACTTGTCCTCCTACTACCAGTTACATTGTCTATAATGTACTGAACTGTCCGAAAGAGTCGTTGATTACTCCAGTCAACGAGCACTGGACTTCTGAAGACACAGAATACGGGCATTTGCTTTGGATAAAGAAACACTTGAAATAAATCGCTGGAAATAGATGTTTTTAAGATTATAATTGCTATATTTGTTTAGCATAGTGTAGCAACTATCTGTATTTTGATGTTGAACCCTTAAATCGCAAACAGATATGACCGACCTCACCATTCTAATCGCTGTTATTGCATTGGCATTGTGGCCGCTTGCATTTTTAGTTCTTCGCATCCGTCATGAGCGTAAAAAACGTAGAGACCGTTTGGACCGTATGACAAAGGAAGACTTGGAGGATATCGGTACGGAAGAGCTGGTTATAGCTGTGCTCAAAAAGATAGGCTGTCAGCCGGAAACCAATGAGGAAGAACATATTGTCTTTAAATATCAAGGTGATGATTTTTATATTGCGGTGGAGGATGAGGCCCGGTTCATCATGATATGGAATCCGTGGTGGGCGTCTATCAGTGTGGATAATCCGGCTTTACCTTACTTAAAAGAGATTGTCAATCTGGTCAATGTGGATTCGTTGGTGACCACTGTCTTTACGGCGGATGAGGATGAGAAAAACGTGGGGCTTCATTCCAAGTGCCATACGGTCTTTACTCCCAAAGAAGGCCAGTTGGACGAATATCTGAAAGCTATGCTCGATCATTTCTTTGTTACTCACGATGCTATCAAGCAAAATTTGCAGCAACTGGGTAGTGCCGCTTCGGAAAGTGCTAATAAGGAACGGACAAAGGTGAAAGGATTTGCTGCTTATAAAGAGAACAGTACGCCACTGTCTTCTGTCGAAGAAGAGAAAAAATAAGGAATGTTTTCATTCGTTCCGGCTTTTATGAAAGTTGCTTTGATGTATGGTTCAAAGCAACTTTATTTTTTCCTTTCGTTATATTCATTTTAAACAACTATCTTTGTCTGTCAGTTGCTTAAACTCAAAAAAGAAGATAGCTTATGGAAGCAATAAAAAGCATGCTTTACGGAATGTCCAATTTTGCGGCCGTGATGGGACAGAACTGTTATTATGTAGACAAGACCATGTATTTGCCCATGTTGGAAGATTAGCCTCATTACCTGATTTTTATCCGTCCCCGTCGTTTCGGCAAGAGCCTTTTTGGGGATATGCTCCGCAGCTATTATGACCTTTCTCAAAAAGAGAACTTTCAGCAGCTGTTCGGTGATTTATGGATAGGAAAGCATCCCACGCCCTTGCAAGGAAAATACTAGATACTCTATCTAGTTTTCTCGAAGATAGGGGAGGAGTGGACGAGCTTTCCCTGAATTTTGATGCTTACAGTGCGGTGCAATTAAATAGTTTCCTGGACCGCTATCAGGCATATTACAGTGATGAGTTCATCGTGGGTTCCGTTTTGCCGGAAAGGCTCTTGACAAGTTGCACATGCTGGATGCCGAAGCCCGCCGCTTGGGCTATCCCCTTTACCTTATCATAGACGAGTATGACAACTTTACGAATGTGGTCTTGAATGAACAGGACAACGAGATCTATCATGTTATCACGCATGCCAGCGGTTTCTATCGGGATGCCTTCAAGAATTACAAGGGCATGTTCGACCGTATTTTCATGACGGGTGTCAGCCCTGTTACCTTGGACGATCTGACCAGCGGCTTCAATATCGGCTGGAATATCAGCACGAATCCACTTTTCAACGGCATGTTGGGGTTCTCGGAGGAGGATGTGCGTACCATGATGCGTTACTATCAGGAAGCGGGACAGCTGGAAGGCGATGTGGAGGCGATGATTCAGGAGATGAAGCCATAGTATGACAACTATTGCTTTGCCAAGGAATCTTTGAAGCTTGATCCAAAGATGTTCAATTGTGCCATGGTGCTTTATTACCTTCGTAACCGTGTTCAGTTAGGGGAATCTCCTGAGCATTAATGCCTATTACTTGACTATGCCCGCGGTGGAGTTGAACCACGGCTTCTGCGATATGTTCCTGATGCCTGACCTGCAACGCTACTCCGAAGTAGAGCATAGTTACATTCTGGAATTGAAATTCCTCCCGAAAGATAAATTCGATGCCCAGTCTGCCTCCCAGTGGGATGCCCGCGGTGGAGCAGATTCACGGCTATGCCAAAGGTAAGAAGGTGCGTCAGTTTTGTAGGGGAACCCGGCTTCATTGCATCGTGATGCAGTTCTGCGGTTGGGAGCTGGTAAGGATGGAGGAAATGTGAGGCATATCTGGAAGCATCCTGTAGCATAAGTCCTTTTCACTAGGAAGTTCGGGGCGTTTATGCCCTCACTTTGCGTACAATAGGCTTATTATAAAAGACTTATGCGGTTGGGGTAAAAATATTGCTCTCACTTATGTTCTCACTGCGTTTTGAAGCATATTTTCGTATAACATGCTTGTTGTTAGCTATATATCCTTTTTAATACAGACTGTTTTGGCTTGATACAAAGCAGGGCGTTTTCAGGCCTTTCTCTCGCAAAAAGTGTGCATGAAGGGTTTGTACCGTCACGGGATATCAGCGGATTCCGGCAGTGGTAAAAAAGATCAAGACGTTTTGAAGAAAGATTCTAGTCTTTGGCTGGACGTGTGGAAGTGTGCGTTTTTTTGTTGACTTGGTAGGTCTGTTCTTGTTGGAAAGTTTGTTTGGGTTTTGAAGACAAAATACTTGATATTTTTTGCATGTGCAACAATAAATTGACATAAAGCAAGTAATCATTCCTTTTCTTATAAAAGTGTGCTAAAAACACTTATATCTGAAAACATAACAATTATTTTTGTACGTTTTTTAATTAATGGATTGTTTTTATTCAGGTATGAAGAAGAGTTTGACGGCTTTGGCGTTCGGCACATTGGGATTGGGCATTGCCGAGTTTGTAATGATGGGCATTTTGCCCGATGTAGCGAAGGACTTGCATATAAGTATACCACAAGCGGGGCATTTTATTTCGGCTTATGCACTAGGTGTGTGCGTAGGAGCACCGGGGATGGTTTTGGTGGCTCGTACCCGTCCGCTGAAACATATTCTGTTAGGTTTGATGGTTATTTATATTTGTGGTAATTTGTGTGCTGCCGCTTCAGTGAATTATTGGATGATGTTGATGATGCGTTTTATTTCCGGATTGTCTCATGGCGCCTTCTTTGGGGTTGGTTCCATTGTGGCGGAAAGAGTGGCTGATAAAGGAAAAAGTTCGCAGGCAGTGGCATTGATGGTGTCGGGTATGACGATTGCCAATCTTTTTGGTGTCCCCTTAGGCACATTTATGAGTAATATAATGTCCTGGCGTATTCCTTTTCTCTTTAATGGGGCATGGGGACTGATTACCTTGTTCTATATTTGGAAATGGGTTCCTTCACTGTCTGCTTTGCCGGATACAGGTTTGAAAGGACAGTTCCGCTTTTTGAAGAATCTGGCTCCATGGTTGTTGATATTTACGACTATGTTTGGGAATGGAGGTATCTTTTGTTGGTATAGTTATGTTACTCCTTTGATGACACATGTGGCAGGTTTCAGTGAGAACAGTATGACTTTCATTATGGTGCTGGCAGGTCTTAGCATGACTGTAGGAAACTTGATGGGTGGAAAGTTTTCTGATCAGTATGGGGCTGCCCGTGTGGTAAAATATACACAGGTTATTATGGCTTCCGGTTTGCTTGCCATTTTCTTTGCGGCTTCTGTTTCTTGGTTGGCAGTAATATTGATGTGTATATGTACGGCAGGATTATTTGCTGTTTCGGCTCCACAACAATTATTGTTACTCCGGAATTCACGCGGAGGAGAAATGATGGGAGCGGCCTGTGTGCAAGTCGCTTTTAATTTGGGCAATGCCATTGGTGCTTATGCCGGTGGGCTACCCATAGATGCCGGATTGGGTTATCGGTATCCGGCTTTGGTGGGTGTCTTTATCGTATTGATCGGCTTTGTTGCTGTTTCCCTTTATTCCAAAAGGGAATCGGTGGTATTTGCTGATAAACTATGATAGATTTTTACGTTTGTATTCCGTAGGTGTCACTCCGTAAATTTGCTTGAAGCATTTGCTGAAATATTGCGAGTCGTTGAATCCGGTTTTGTAGGCAATCTGTGTGAAATTGCATGACCCTTCTTTTACGAGTTCCGCAGCTTTCTTCAATCGTATGTTTTTAATAAGCTCCATCGGAGAGATTCCTATAAGTGTTTTTATTTTTTTGAATAAAGCAGAACGGCTGATACCTGCTTCTTCAACAAGGCTGTCTACAGTGAGATCTGGATTATCTAAATGGTTGTTAATGAAGTTGACAATTTTGTCCAGCAGTTCCTTGTCTGTTTGGGGAAGCAATTCAAGTTCTTCTTTTTCTTCCGGATGACTATTACCTTCTTCCTCGTTTTTTATCAACTGTGAATAATACAGGGCTTGGATACGTTTCCTTTGTTTAATGATATTCCATATTTTGGTAGTGAGATAACTGGCACTGAATGGCTTGGTTATATAATCATCTACCCCTAACTTCAATCCTTGGTTTTGGTTTTCCACGTCTGCCTTGCTGCTAAGGAAAATAATGGGTATATGGCACGTAGTGGTGTTGCATTGTAATTTCTCAACCATTTCGATACCTGTCATTTCAGGCATCACCACGTCACTGACTATCATGTTAGGTAGATATTTGATTGCTTTTTCCAGCCCTTCCTTGCCATTGCTGGCGGTTATTACCCGGAAATTTTCAGATAAAATGTTGTGTAAGAAGAAAAGCAGTTCTTTATTATCGTCTACTACTAGAATGGAGTTTTTATTACAGTCTTTGCAGTCTTCTTCTATTTCATAATCGTCTTTTAGGAAAAGGCTGTTTTCTTTGGGTTGCAAGGGACGTTCGTCATAGTCAGATAAAATAAACTCTGTCTCTGGCGGAAAATGGTCTTTCCCCTTAAGGAATTGGATAGTGAAGGTAGACCCTTCGTTGACTTTGCTTTGCAATGAAATTTTTCCTTTATGTAGTTCAACCTGTTCTTTTACTAGGGATAGACCAATACCGGTACTTTGTTGTTTAAATATATCGGAACTTACATAACACTCGAAACGGTTGAATATATTATTTTGTTTTTCCTGGCTGATACCATACCCTTGATCTGATACTTGAATGATGATGTTGGTATCGGTTTCTTTGGTTGACAGATGTATCACTGTGCCTTTGGGAGAATATTTGAAAGCATTTGTTATTAAATTGAACAGAATACTTTCCAGTTTGTCCGGGTCGGCCCATAAGAAGATGGGTGAATCTTGAGTTTGGAGAAGGATTTCACTTTCTCTTTGGATAGCTATGGACTGGAAGTTGTCTATGATATGAGTAATGAATGGTCCTATTTCTATTCTTTGCACACTCAGTCGAGACTCATTCTGGATCTTTTGTAAATCAAGCACTTGATTGATAATCTTCAGGGTATGTCTGGTATTTCTTTTCACTAAAGCCAAATCTTGTTGTATGGCAGGACTTAAGTTTTTTTGAGTCAACATATGGTCTATTGGAGCGACTATAAGAGTGAATGGAGTGCGAAGCTCATGGATGATATCCGTGAAAAATTTAGTCTTTATATCCAGTATCTGTTTCTCTACATAAACTCTGTTTCTGAGTTTGTAAATAATGAATAGGATATAGGCTGTGATGGCGACAATTAACATAAATAGAATAATATAAAGTAGGATACCATATATGGATTCCCAAAAAGAAGGCAAAATGGTTATGGGTATTTCTTTAATCTTGTTGCTCCATACCCCATCGCTATTGGTAGATTTTACCTGAAAAACATAATCCCCTTTAGGAATGTTGGTGTAAATAGCTTTTCTGTTGTTTTTTATATAATTCCAGTTATCAAATCCTTTTAACCGATAGGCATACTCTATCTTATTGGGGAATTTCATATCAAGTGTTGCATAACAGATGCTGAAAGAGTTCTCTTTGTGAGTGAGGACTATAGGGATAGAATGATATGTAGATTTAGTTTTTTCTCCGTTTATGTATATATCAGTTATGACGAGATTGGATGTATAGGTATCTCGTCTCATTTTTTGAGGATTTATGGATAATAATCCTTTATCGGTTCCAAATAGCATCTCATTGTTTGAAAGACGGCAAGCTTTACTGTCTGTTAGTAAAATCCCTTCGGGTAAGAATCTGTTGTCATATATTTCTATAGAATCATTCTTTGTGAATAGTCTGTATAAACCATTTTCTGAAGGTATCCATAGATTGCCTTCAATATCTTCAGCTATTGTTAATGGGACGTTAGATAACATTCTTGGAGAAGAATAGTTTTTGAAAATTCCATTACCCTTTTTATTAAATCCTGTCAGTTTATCAAGTCCGCCACCGAAAGTTGCGACAAAGATATCTTGTTTGCTGCTTTCAAATATATCATATACATTATCGCAGCTGAGGCTGTTTTTGACGCTACTATCTCTTGTAATGGGAGTATATACCAGTTTTCTTTTGTTCCATTTACACAATAATATCCCCGAGGTAGTGGCTAACCAAATATTGTTTTGATGATCCACACAAATATTTTTTATTTTGGAGAAACGTAAAGGATAGTCCGAAAGTCTATTACCTAAATGAATGAAATGTTCGTTGCCTAGCTCATCCTTTTCTATATAATTAATTCCTCCACCTAAAGTGCCGATTAGGATACGTCCTTGTCGATCTTCTTTTATTGAAAAGATGTAATTGCAGTTAAGACTGAATGGATCGGCAGAATTTTTCTTGAAATATTTGAGTTGATAAGTTTGCTTATCCTGAGGAGTTAATTTAATAATTCCTTTATTGCGGGTTCCTATCCATATACATCCTTCTTTATCTTGTAACATAGCATATATGGGACCAAAATTTTCAGCTTTTAGTGATAATTTACCTGTAGTATTTAGGAAACCGATAAAGTTTTTATTGGTATCATAAACTTGGATATCTCCATTTTTAGTTCCTACCCAGATGTTATGTTCTGTATCTTCCATTATACTTCTTAATTCATTATTTGTAGCTGAATATTCCTTGATAGTAGGTACTGAAAGAGTAAACAGGTCTTTTTTAAACGATACTTTTATAAGTCCCTTAGGATATTTGGCTATCCATAGATTATCTTGTTTGTCAAAATAGATTTTTACTATCTTTGAAAACTTAGACTCATGGTTGGTTCGACTGATTGAAAAAGGAAGAAATTCATCTGACTCCTCATCATAATAATTGAGGGTTTCATTTTTGGAAAATACCCACAATCTGCCGTTAGGATCTTGTGATATGTGGCGTTGCGAATTATTATATTCCTGTGTTTTTAGTTGATAGTGTTTTCGATAAGTGCCGAATGGGTCAATACGAGTTATAATAGCGGTATTTTTATAAGCTACCCATATATGTTTTTGGTTATCATCATCATATAATGAATAAACTTGATTGCTTACCAGTTGGTTGGAAGTAGAATAGTGAATACCTTCACCTTGATAGCCATCTGTCAGAAAGAAACCATCGTCTTCTGTTATAACCAACAGATGGTTAGCATCATAAGCTTTAATTCGTTTCAATTTAGCGGAAGTGTTGAGTTTTAATGAAGAATTTGTATTGTTCTTGGGGTCATAGATATAGATCAGTCCGTTTTCAGAGCCGATAATGAATTTATTCATCCATTTTCTGAAGCTATGGAAAGGGAGGGGAGAAGAAAGTTGTAGCGTCAGTTTATTGCTTTTTTTAGAGAATTGGTAGATCCCTTTATCTGCAATAATCCAAATAGCGTCTTTCTCGTGAACAAGAGTGATAATGTGATTGATATTCGATGAATTGTCTAATATTTGTTGATAACTTATCTCTTGTTCTTTGGGAGTAATCCTAAGCAGTCTCCCGTCTGTTTGATATAACCATGTATCCCCATCAGGTAGGGTAAATATATTTTTGACTGGTGCAGTTTGAGATATGAATCGATGAAACTTATTTTGTTTTGGGGAAAAAAGATAGAGAGAGTTTTCATCGTCCAATAACCATAGACGATTGTGTGAGTCTATCTTTATATCATCAATTCTATTCGTTGCAAGGTCATTTGAGTCTCCTGGTTGAATTCTGTATGTTATGAACGAATGTCCGTCAAAGCGGCATATTCCATTCCATGTAGTAAACCACATATAGCCTTTTCTATCTTTAGTAATAGAGGTTATAGTTTGTTGTGAAATCCCGTCTTCAATGTTATAACGCGTAATGATATGTGGAGGTTGTCCGAAAGAGGGCATACAAATAAAAAGTACTAATATAATAATATGCAGATATAACTTCATTTTGGTATTTATTGATATTTTTATTAAAAAAATAGATATAAATTATTGAAAAGACGGATAAACACAAATATTGTACGCTATTACATAGTTAAAAATAGACTATTAGATAGCTTTGCATCAAAACAACCTTTATTAATTAAAATAATCAGGATCGATGAAAACATTTGCTAATTTGAAAAACATTCGAATATGGCTTATTATGCTATTCGTTTTCCTTGGTATGGATGCTATGGCGCAGAACATAACGGGGACAGTTAAAGATCATTTGGGTGAACCAGTAATTGGCGCTTCTGTACTAGAGAAAGGAACAGGAAATGGAACTATTACGGACTTTGATGGAAAGTTTACTTTAAAAGTATCAGGTAAACATCCTATTGAAATTTCGTATGTAGGTTATGTGACACAGACTTTTAATTTGAAAGGAAAAACTTCTTTTAATATTGTATTACAAGAGGATTCAGAAATGATGGACGAAGTTGTTATTACGGGTTTCGGATCGCAGAAAAAACCAGACATCAGTGGTTCTATTGTTTCTATCAGTAAAGAAGATTTGATAGGTACACCGACTAGTAATGTAATGGAAGCGCTTCAAGGTAAAATTGCAGGAGCTGATATTATGATGGGGTCGGGAGCAGTAGGAGAGGATGTTGATATTTTGTTACGTGGTTCTCGCTCTATTAATGGTAGTAATGCACCTTTGTTTGTTATTGATGGAGTGCAAGGAGCTAATTATAACCAATTAAGTCCAAGTGATATTGATCAGATCAGTGTTTTGAAGGATGCTTCTTCTACTGCAATTTATGGTTCTGCTGGTGCTAATGGTGTTATTATAATAACTACTAAAAGAGGTGCGGCAGGAAAAATAGCCGTTGATTTGGATACTAAATATACTATTTCGGGTGGGGCTAATTTTATACATGGTATGATTGGTGATGAGTGGCTCCAGTATCAGAAGGAATATTACCGAACTAGGAATGGAATGTATCCGGAAGATATCTCACAATTATTTAGTTCGGAAGCCATACAGCAGGCTTTAGCTAATAATCAATGGATTGATTGGATTGAAGAAGCAACTCAAGGAAATGCATCTCAGAAAGAAATAAACTTGTCTTTGAGGGGGGGAAGTGACAAACTGAAAGTATATACCGCTTTTAATTATAACAATACGCAAGGTTTGCTTTCTAATGAGAATCAAACGCGTTATGGAATGAGATTTAATGTGGATTATCAGATTCGTGACTGGGCGAAGATTGGAAGCAGTACTTCACTTACTTATACAATTAAGAACTCACGGGGAAAAAACATTTTCACGAAGTCGCTGACAGCTTTCCCTTTGGGAGAACCTTATGATGCGAATGGCAATATAAATGTGAACTACATAGAGGGGGAAACTTCACCTTTTGGTGATGAAATTGAAGACCAGTATGCTGACGAAACGCGTACGACGTATGCCAATATCAATGCTTATGTGGAATTGACCTTGTTGAAAGGGCTTACTTTCCGTTCACAAATAAGCACTAACCTGAATAATGCCCGCAATGGAAAATATGTTGGTACACATTCATTGCAAGGGGTAGAAAATGGGTATTCCGCACCTTATTCCTATATCAGCAATTATTATGGATACAGTTATGCTTGGGATAATGTGTTGACTTATGATGTTGAGCCTGTAAAAGGGCATAAACTAACATTGACAGGGGTGACTTCATGGAACAAGGGACAATCTGATAACAATAACATGCGTGCTTCTGGTCAGCCGCTAGATTCTTATTTGTTCCATAATATGGCTTCGGGCATTACCAAATATGGGGTACAGTCCAAATATTCCCAAACTCAGAAGATGTCCTATGCATTACGTTTCAATTATGTGTATAAAGATAAATATATAGCTTCTTTTACCACGCGTTGGGACGGTGCGTCACATTTGGCAGAAGGGCATAAATGGGAGGCATTTCCGGCAGGTGCCTTGGCATGGCGTGTTTCGCAGGAATCGTTCATGAAACCGGTAGAGAAATGGTTGAGTAACTTGAAGCTTCGTGTAAGTTATGGTGTGACAGGTAATTCGGGAGGTATGGGGGCTTACTCTTCACAAACAGGAGCTGCCACTTATTCTCCTGTATCTATTGATGGCCTGTTGAGCTCTGTAAGTCAGCTTGTTTCTCCTTATGGAAATCCTTCTATCGGTTGGGAGAAAACTTATCAATGGAACTATGGAGTTGATTTGGGACTGTTCAACAATCGTGTAAATGTTAATTTAGATATTTATAATTCCAAAACAAAAGATCTTTTGTTCAGTCGTACATTACCTATAACCTCTGCTATCACGGCTTGGGGATCTCCGATGACGACTTGGCAGAATATTGGCGAAACCAGCAATAAGGGATATGAAATCCAATTGTCTACGGTAAATATAAGAAATAAAGACTTTGAGTGGCGTTCATCTCTTTCATATACTCATAATAAAGAGAAGATTGTGAATTTGCCTGATGGTGATCTTGTTGCCAAAAAATTGTTTGAAGGATACCCTATCAAGACTTTCTATGATTATAAATATGCCGGGATATGGAGTACTGCAGAAGCTGACGAGGCTGCCAAGTATGGTTGCCAGCCTGGATATGTAAAGATTGAGACGGTGGAGCAGTTTACTACAGATGAGAACGGGAATTTGGTTGGTGACGGAGGGGTACATACCTACAGTAATACGCGTGATCTTCAAATATTGGGATCTAATGTGCCTGACGGCATTGTGGGGCTAAACAATACCTTTACATACAAAGGAATTGAATTGAGCGCATTTGCAATCATAAGATACGGACAGATGATAGACAGCAAGACTATAGGATGGTATTCAACCAAAAATGACAATCAGCCGCGAGGCACCAACTATTGGACACCTGAGAACCAGAATACCTATTTCCCTCGTCCCGGCATAGCTAGTACTACGGGTATAGAGTCCTTAAGATACATCGACGGTTCGTATGCAAAAATCAAAAATGTAACATTGGGTTACGTGCTTCCTAAAAAGATATGCAAAACGCTGGGCATTGGAAAATGTAGGGTTTATGCGACCGCCTATAATGTCTTTGTTTTACCTTTTAAGAGTGAATTGAAGCATACAGATCCTGAAAATAATGGTTCTGATACCTTTCCTCTTTACAAATCTTATCTTATTGGACTTAATTTATCATTTTAACCAATCATTCAAAAGAAATCAATATGACTACAAAAATAAAGAACTGGTTGACCGTAATGGCAATGGTTGCTGCAGTAAGCAATTCTTCTTGTGCACTTGATGAGTATAACCCTTCGGGATACACTATGGATGCGCTGTCAAACTCAGTGGAAGGCTATCAAACCATCCTGAACAATATTTATTTTGGGATGGAAAGAGCAATGTATGGATATGGGCAGTTTATGTGGATGACCGAAGGAGGCACGGATATTTGGACTTCCCAAAAAAATGCGGATAACCTTTGGCTGAGATATGGCATGGGATCGGATTTTGCCAATAACATGACATCGGGCTTGCTGAATGCTGCTTATGACGGTGTGTGTTATTGTAACCTGGCTATTGTGCAGGCGGAAAAGACTCCTTTTGCCTCTGACGAGGAAAGAAAGCAAAAGGTGGCAGAGGCTTATTTCATGAGGGCCGTATACTATTATAATATGGTGGAACAGCTGGGTGGAGTCAAGTTGCAGATGGCGCCTGTTGATAATGTGGATATACATCCGGGGAAAGACAGCCCTATGGATATTTATGAGAAATGCATTATTCCGGATCTGGAGTTTGCAGCGCAATGGTTGCCGGTTGAAGACAGGACTACTCGCCCTTCTAAAAAGTCCGCCATGGGTATGTTGGCAAGAGCTTGTTTGCAATCTGTTGAATATGATTCTTCTAAGAAATATGTCCAACGAGCTTTGGAGGTGGCTCAGGAAATGATTAATGACTGTAAGGCAGGCGGGGCTGCTTTAGGGGTTTATATGTATGATAATGTAGAGGATGTTTTTGATGAAAACAATAATTTTGAGAATAAAGAAGCTTTGTGGAAGCATCGTTATGTGGCTGGTGGCGTGAACAATCAGGCATGGATAATGAATCAGAACAATGAGCAGTTCTATTGTCCTCTTACAGCTTTTTCGGCATTTCAGTTTAAAACAGATTTGCATTCCGGTAATAAGTACGATGGACTTTCTGATTATCAGATAGCAGACAGGCGTGCTGGGGGAACTTTTATGCCGTCTAAGTTTTTATTGGATTTATATGTGCAGGAGGATGGAACTTTAGATCCTAGATATCATAAATTTTTTCAAACCTCTTGGACATGTAATAAAGATAAGGGGCAGGCGTGGAGTGAATCCCAAGCAAAGTTGTTTGAAAAAAATATAGAATCTCCTGAAATCTCAACAATGCAGATCAATGAAACAACGGGTGAGTTAGTGCGAGTATACTCAAAATTTGAGTTTGATGAAAAGGCATTAGAATTTATTCGTCCCGGTGAGGAAAGATATGCAGAGAAGGTAGCGGTGAAGAGAGATGCCAAGATTTTATATGTTGATTACAATGATCTGTACAGTGAGGACAATACGGTAATCATGAAATATCACAGAGAAGATACTGATACGGAAGTTGTAAATCCATGGCTTAGTTTTTATCCGTCGTTGATGAAGCATAATAGTAGTAATTATTATATAAATAATTTGGGTAAGAAGCGTCTTGGTAATTTGAATGCTACGTTTATGATGCGTACGCCTGAAGTTTTTTTAATTGCTGCTGAGGCTGATATCTATGTGAATGGCGGAGCAAATGCAATGCAATATATCAATATGGTGCGTCAACGTGCAGGTGCAAAACCTTTGTCAGGAGTAGCTACTGTTCAAACAGTATTAGATGAACGCGCACGTGAATTGTGTGGGGAATATGTTCGTTTCTATGACTTGAAGCGTACAGGTAAATTAACAAGTGCCTATTTGAATGAAACGAATCCCGATGTCGGTCAATATTTTATTGAAGGTAAGCATGAAGTGAGACCATTTCCACAATCTTTTTTGGAAAATTTAGAAGAAGGTGGAGGTTATTATCAGAATCCTGGGTATTAGTAGTTAAAAATAGGGTTTGGATGTAGTAAACTTTTATAATACATAAGATGGATGGTTAACAAGTTAATTTTAGATTTCACCAGCTTGTGAAAGTCGGTGAAATCTCGTTAATGTCTTGGATTGTCTATTCCAAAAGGGAATCGGCTTCTCTTTCCAAGATATAAATTACATCTCCACTCTTTTTAACCTCTACCCGGCTACCTTCCGGATTCAGGTTGAAAGGTGTGGTCTTGTCTGTTTTGTTATCTACGACCATCAGTACATTATCTTCGGCAAAGCGTTTTATCTCCACTTTCAGGTTGGCGTCGGGCATGGTTTGGTCCAGTAGCAGACTGTCATTTAGATATACCGCTATACTGTCTCCGGCAAAACTGTTAGTCAGTTCTATGTTGTAGACTCCTTCATAAGTCTGTACTTTGTCAGCCTTGCGTTGGAAACGGAAGGACATATACAAAAAAATGATAATAACGGCAAAGACTCCAAAAGCCAGCATACCGTTACCTATCATGAACTGCTTGTTCGTATTTAAACTGTTTTTATCCATAGTGTTATAAGTTTCTGCAAAACTACAATTTTTTAATAGAATATTTTGTAGCACTGGTAGATAATTTGTATCTTTGCACCGAAATGGATGAATGGTGGGGCTTGATTAAGCCCTTTTTTTGTTCTTAATAGTGAATAAATGATAGATAAAAATGTAGTAACCCGGATTGTTGACGAGTGGCTGGAAGGTAAAGATTACTTTTTGGTAGATGTCACGGTGAGCCCGGATGACAAAATTGTGGTAGAAATTGACCATGCCGAGGGAGTATGGATTGACGATTGTGTAGAACTTAGCCGCTATATTGAGTCTAAACTGGACCGTGAAGAAGAGGATTATGAACTGGAAGTGGGTTCGGCCGGTATAGGACAACCTTTCAAGGTATTGCAACAGTACTTGATACACATTGGTAAGGAGGTGGAAATCCTGACTAAAGAGGGAAAGAAGCTGGAAGGTGTATTGAAGGATGCAAATGAAGAGAACTTTACCGTAACCATTGAAAAGAAAGTGAAACCGGAAGGAGCCAAACGCCCCAAACTGGTAGAGGAGGATATTACTTTTGCATATGATGAGATAAAATACACTAAATACTTAATTAGTTTTAAATAATTATGGCCAAAAAAGAAGAAACAATCAGCTTGATTGATACATTTTCGGAATTTAAGGAATTAAAGAATATTGATAGAACAACTATGGTGAGTGTACTCGAAGAGTCTTTCCGTAGTGTGATCGCGAAAATGTTTGGCACTGATGAAAATTACGATGTTATTGTGAACCCTGACAAGGGAGATTTTGAAATATGGCGTAACCGTGAAGTTGTAGCAGATGAGGATTTGACGAATCCCAATATGCAGATCTCATTGACCGAGGCACAGAAAATTGATGCGTCTTATGAGGTGGGTGAGGAAGTGACCGATGAAGTAATCTTTGCCAAGTTTGGCCGCCGTGCCATTCTGAACTTGCGTCAGACACTGGCATCGAAGATTTTAGAACTGGAGAAAGATAGCTTGTATAATAAATATATTGATAGGGTGGGTACTGTAATCAGTGCGGAAGTCTATCAGATATGGAAGAAAGAAATGTTGTTGCTGGATGATGAAGGCAACGAACTGCTTTTGCCCAAGACTGAACAGATTCCGAGTGATTTCTACCGTAAAGGCGAAACTGCCCGTGCCGTAGTGGCCCGTGTAGATAATAAAAATAATAATCCGAAGATTATTCTGAGCCGTACTTCACCTGTGTTCTTGCAACGCCTGTTTGAAATGGAAGTACCCGAAATCAATGACGGGTTGATCACTATCAAGAAGATTGCGCGCATTCCCGGAGAACGTGCTAAGATAGCAGTTGAGTCGTATGACGACCGTATAGACCCGGTAGGTGCCTGCGTAGGTGTAAAAGGATCACGTATCCACGGTATTGTGCGCGAGTTGCGTAATGAAAATATCGACGTGATCAACTATACTTCTAACATTCAGTTGTTCATTCAGCGTGCGTTGAGTCCGGCTAAGATTTCTTCTATTGTGTTGCACGAAGAGGAGAAAAAAGCAGAAGTATATCTGAAACCGGAAGAAGTGTCTTTGGCAATCGGTAAGGGGGGAATGAATATCAAACTCGCCAGTATGCTTACCGAATATACGATTGATGTGTACCGCGAATTGGATGAGAGCGCGATGGATGAGGATATCTACCTTGATGAATTCAAGGATGAAATTGATGAGTGGGTTATCACAGCCATCAAGAATATTGGATTGGATACAGCCAAGGCTGTATTGAATGCTCCGCGCGAGATGTTGATAGAAAAAGCGGACCTGGAAGAAAACACGGTTGATGACGTGTTGAGAGTTTTAAGAGCTGAATTTGAAGAGTAACTCTTCAGTCCCGGCTCGTAGTTAATAATTAAAAAACGAGTATGACGATTAGACTGAACAAAGTAACAAGAGATTTAAATGTAGGAATAACGACGGTAGTTGAATTCTTGCAGAAGAAGGGCTATACCATTGAGGCTAGTCCTAATGCGAAAATTACCGAAGAACAATATGCTGTACTTGTGAAAGAGTTCAGCACAGATAAAAATTTAAAAATAGAGTCTGAAAAATTTAGTCAGGAAAGACAGAACAAGGACCGCAACAAAGCTTCTATCTCTATCGAAGGTTTTGAATCTAAGAAAGAGAAAGAAGAGGTGGTGAAAACTGTTATTCCTGAAGAGGCACGCCCCAAACTGAAGCAAGTGGGTAAAATAGATCTGGACAATTTGAACAAGAAAACTGCGCCAAAGGTTGTAGAACCAGTTGCGAAAGTTATTGAACAAACTCCGAAAGCAGAACCCGTGGTGGAAAAGGTGGTTGAGAGGAAGGAAACTCCCCAACCCGAGAAGGAAACGCCGAAGCCTGTGGTGGTAGAGGAAAAGAAACCGGAACCTGCTCCTCAACCTGCTCCTGCTCCAGTTCTGGAAGAGAAGAAAGAGCCTAAAATTGAAAAGACGGAAGAAAAGACACCCCAGGTGAAAGAGATGGAAAAAGAAACACCCGAAGCAGCACCCGTTCAGGAAAAAGAAGAAGACGATGTATTTAAAATTCGTCCTACTGAATTTAAATCGAAAATTAATGTAGTAGGTCAGATTGATCTGGCTGCATTGAATCAGTCTACCCGTCCGAAAAAGAAATCGAAGGAAGAAAAACGGAAAGAGAGAGAAGAGAAAGATAAGCAGCGTCAGGAACAGCGTAAACTGATGAAGGATGCTATTATCAAAGAAATCCGTAAGGGAGACGATAAGATTTCTAAAAACTCGGTTAACGATGATGCTGCAAAGAAGAAAAAACGCAATAGAATAAATAAGGAACGTGTGGATATAAATGCTGCCGGTACAACAAATGCTGGAGGAGCATCTAATAATAACCAACGTAACGATAACGCTAACAGACCGAATAGGAACAATAACTCCAAACCTAATGGCAATAACAATCAGGGTGGAGGCAAATTTAATAAAGACCGTTTCAAGAAACCTGTTGTAAAAGCGGAAGTTAGTGATGAAGATGTGGCAAAGCAGGTTAAGGAAACATTGGCACGTCTGACTAACAAGACTAAGAACAAGGCTGCCAAGTATCGTAAGGAGAAACGTGAAAATGTTCAGAACCGCCTGATGGAACAGGAGGAGATGGAACAGGAAGATAGCAAAATATTGAAACTGACCGAGTTCGTTACTGCGAACGAACTGGCAAGTATGATGGATATTCCTGTTACTCAGGTTATCGCTACTTGTATGAGTATCGGTATCATGGTCTCTATCAATCAGCGTCTGGATGCCGAGACAATCAACCTGGTAGCGGAAGAATTCGGATACAAGACAGAATATGTAAGTGCTGAGGTAGCACAGGCTATTACAGAAGAGGAAGATAACGAAGAAGATTTGCAGCCGCGTGCTCCGATTGTGACAGTAATGGGACATGTTGATCATGGTAAGACTTCATTACTGGACTATATTCGTAAAGCAAATGTAATTGCCGGTGAGGCAGGTGGTATCACCCAGCATATCGGTGCTTACAATGTGAAATTGGAAGACGGACGTCATATTACATTCTTGGATACTCCGGGTCACGAGGCATTTACCGCCATGCGTGCCCGTGGTGCGAAAGTGACGGATATTGCTATTATTATTGTAGCTGCCGATGATAATGTGATGCCGCAGACCAAAGAGGCGATTAATCATGCTATGGCTGCCGGTGTGCCTATCGTATTTGCTATTAATAAGGTGGATAAGCCGCACGCCAATCCGGATAAGATTAAGGAAGAACTGGCTGCCATGAACTTCCTGGTGGAAGAGTGGGGTGGTAAGTATCAGTCGCAAGATATTTCGGCAAAGAAAGGTACAGGTGTACACGATTTGTTGGAAAAAGTATTGCTGGAAGCTGAAATGTTGGATTTGAAGGCTAATCCCGACCGCAAGGCAACCGGTTCTATCATTGAATCGTCCTTGGACAAGGGACGCGGTTATGTGGCTACTATGTTGGTGGCAAACGGTACGCTGAAAATGGGCGATATAGTCTTGGCTGGTACTAGTTATGGTAAGGTGAAAGCCATGTTTAATGAACGTAACCAGCGCATCAAGGAGGCCGGTCCTTCCGAACCGGTATTGATTCTGGGACTGAACGGTGCTCCTGCGGCAGGTGATACTTTCCATGTGATTGATACGGAACAAGAGGCTCGTGACATTGCCAACAAGCGTGAACAGTTGCAGCGTGAGCAGGGCTTGCGTACTCAGAAACTGCTGACATTGGATGAAGTGGGCCGTCGTTTGGCTTTGGGTGATTTCCATGAGCTGAATGTGATTGTTAAAGGTGACGTGGACGGTTCTGTCGAAGCGTTGAGCGACTCATTGATAAAACTGTCTACAGAACAGGTACAGGTTAATGTGATCCACAAAGGTGTCGGTCAGATTTCCGAGTCGGATGTGACTTTGGCTGCTGCATCAGATGCGATTATTGTAGGTTTCCAGGTTCGTCCTTCAAGTTCTGCCGGCAAACTGGCTGAGCAGGAGGGGGTGGATATCCGCAAATATTCTGTTATCTATGATGCGATTGAAGAAGTGAAGGCTGCTATGGAAGGTATGCTGGCACCTACTTTGAAGGAACAGATTACTGCAACCATCGAAGTGCGTGAAGTCTTCAATATTACCAAGGTCGGTTTGGTTGCCGGTGCTATGGTGAAGACAGGTAAGGTGAAACGTTCTGATAAGGCACGCTTGATTCGTGATGGTATTGTAGTCTTTACCGGTGCTATCAATGCTTTGAAGCGTTTCAAGGATGATGTGAAAGAAGTAGGTACTAACTTTGAATGTGGTATCAGTCTGACAAACTGTAACGATATCAAGGTCGGTGATATTATTGAAGCTTACGAAGAAGTAGAGGTTAAACAGACTTTGTAATACACTGAAGTCTGAGAATATAGATGGTAATGTCATCCTGAGCATAGCGAAGGATCTGGCACCTCGCCCAGCGCGTGGGCTGGCAGATTCTTCGCTTTGTTCAGAATGGCATTACTGCTTTTTGTAATAACGATAAAGATGGCGACAATAGATATTATTATATTGGCTATGATTGGTGTGGGTGTCATTATGGGATTAATAAAAGGATTTGTGAAGCAGATGGCGTCTATTGTAGGGTTGATAGCCGGATTGCTGATGGCTCGTGCCTTGTTTGGCATTGTTGCCGAAAGGTTGGCACCGGTTCTAGGTACTTCAACGACTGTAGCACAGGTCTTGGCTTTTATATTGATCTGGATAGCTGTACCTTTAGGTTTTGCGTTCGTCGCCTCTTTGTTGACAAAAGCATTGGATGCTGTGCACCTGGGATGGCTGAACCGTTGGTTAGGCAGCGGATTGGGAGCATTGAAGTATATGATACTGATAGGGTTAGCTATTCATGTGATAGAATATATAGATCCGAACAATGAGATGATCAGTGCAACAAAAAAGAAGGAATCAGTGTTATATTATTCTATGAGGGACTTGTCCGGTATCTTTTTTCCGGTATTTAAGAATGTAACAGAACAATTAATAGAAATATAAGATAGATATGCAAGAAGAACCCAATAAATATGTGAAAGAACTGACGCAGGAGAAGTACAAATATGGCTTCACCACAGAAGTTCACACAGATATTATAGAAAGGGGATTGAATGAGGATGTTATCCGCTTGATTTCTGCAAAGAAGAACGAGCCGGAGTGGTTGCTGGAGTTTCGCCTGAAAGCATACCGCTACTGGTTGACCATGGAGATGCCTGCATGGGCACACCTCACTATCCCTGAAATAGATTATCAGGCTATATCCTATTATGCGGACCCTACAAAGAAAAAAGAAGGACCGAAAAGTATGGATGAGGTAGATCCTGAGTTGATTAAAACTTTCAATAAATTAGGTATTCCTTTGGAGGAGCAAATGGCGTTGAGCGGTATGGCAGTAGATGCTGTCATGGACTCTGTATCCGTCAAGACTACATTTAAAGAAACCTTGTTGGAAAAAGGGATTATTTTTTGTTCGTTCAGTGAAGCGGTGCGTGAGCATCCCGATTTGGTGAAGAAATATCTGGGTTCGGTGGTCGGGCCGCGGGATAATTTCTTTGCAGCCTTGAACTCGGCAGTATTCAGTGACGGATCGTTTGTATATATTCCGAAAGGAGTGCGTTGTCCTATGGAACTCTCCACTTATTTCCGTATCAATGCAGCCAATACCGGTCAGTTTGAGCGTACACTGATTGTTGCGGATGATGATAGTTATGTTTCTTATCTGGAAGGATGTACGGCCCCTATGCGGGATGAGAACCAATTACATGCGGCCATAGTGGAGATTGTGGTGCACGACCGTGCGGAAGTGAAATATTCTACCGTACAGAACTGGTATCCGGGAGATGCCGAAGGCAAAGGAGGAGTATATAACTTTGTGACAAAACGCGGTCATTGCAAAGGAGTGGATAGCAAATTGAGCTGGACACAGGTGGAAACCGGATCGGCCATTACTTGGAAATATCCCAGTTGTATCCTGAGTGGAGATAATTCTACTGCTGAATTCTATTCGGTGGCAGTAACGAATAACTATCAGCAGGCTGATACGGGGACTAAAATGATTCATTTAGGCAGAAATACCCGTAGTACCATTGTTAGTAAAGGAATCAGTGCCGGAAAGAGCCAGAACTCTTATCGTGGTCTGGTACGTGTGGCTCAGAAAGCAGACAATGCCCGTAATTACAGTCAGTGTGACTCTTTGTTGCTGGGGAGCCAGTGTGGTGCTCATACATTCCCATATATGGATATTCATAACGAGACAGCTGTGGTGGAACATGAGGCGACAACCAGCAAGATCAGCGAAGACCAGTTGTTTTATTGCAATCAGCGCGGTATTCCTACGGAAGACGCTATTGGGTTGATTGTCAATGGATATGCAAAAGAAGTACTGAATAAACTTCCAATGGAGTTTGCGGTGGAGGCACAGAAACTGCTGGCTATTTCTCTAGAGGGAAGTGTAGGATAAATGAAGAACTAAGAATTTAATAGAATTATGTTAGAGATAAAAGACTTACATGCCAGTGTCAATGGCAAAGAAATATTGAAAGGTATTAATCTAAGCATAAAGAAAGGTGAAGTTCATGCTATTATGGGACCCAACGGTTCCGGAAAGAGTACCCTTTCGTCTGTGTTGGTAGGCAATCCGGCTTTTGAGGTAACGAAAGGTTCGGTGACTTTTGAAGGAAAAGATTTGTTGGCTTTGAGTCCTGAGGATCGCAGTCATGAAGGTCTGTTTTTGTCTTTCCAATATCCGGTGGAGATTCCCGGAGTCAGTATGGTGAACTTTATGCGTGCGGCGGTAAACGAGCAGCGTAAATATAAAGGCCTTCCTGCATTGACAGCCAGTGAGTTCTTGAAGCTGATGCGCGAGAAGCGGGCTGTGGTGGAATTGGATAATAAATTGGCAAACCGTTCGGTAAACGAGGGATTCAGCGGTGGTGAGAAGAAGCGCAATGAGATCTTCCAGATGGCTATGCTGGAACCTAAGTTGAGCATTTTGGATGAAACGGATTCCGGTCTTGATATTGATGCGTTGCGTATTGTAGCCGAGGGTGTGAACAAACTGAAGACTCCCGAAACAAGTTGTATCGTCATTACACACTATCAACGGTTGCTGGATTATATCAAACCCGATATTGTACATGTATTGTATAAAGGACGTATTGTGAAGACTGCGGGTCCCGAATTGGCTTTGGAACTGGAAGAGCGTGGTTACGACTGGATAAAAGCCGAGTTGGGAGAATAATAATTTGATGCCTAAAGAAGAAAGTGATTATGAGAGCAGAACAACAATATATTGATCTCTTTTCTCAATGTGAGGCGATGATTTGCCGGCATAGTGCCGAGGTGCTGAACGCTCCCCGTGCGCAAGCTTTCGCAGATTTCGAAAAATTAGGTTTCCCTACCCGCAAACAGGAGAAGTATAAATATACGGATGTGAGCAAGTTGTTCGAGCCGGATTATGGTTTGAATTTGAACAGACTCGACATTCCGGTGAATCCGTATGAAGTGTTCAAGTGCGATGTACCTAATATGAGTACCGCTCTTTATTTTGTAGTAAACGATGCTTTTTATCGTAAGGCTTTGCCGAAGGCACAATTGCCGGAAGGAGTGTTGCTTGGCAGCTTGAAAGAGCTGTCTGAACAATATCCGGCTTTGGTCAAGCAGTATTATGGCAAGTTGGCAGATACTTCCAAGGATGGTGTGACCGCCTTCAATACTACTTTTGCCCAGGATGGCTTTATGCTGTATGTGCCGAAAGGCGTGGTGGTGGACAAACCCATTCAACTGGTGAACATATTGCGTGCTGATGTTAATTTTATGGTGAACCGCCGTGTGCTGGTTGTGCTGGAAGAAGGTGCGCAGGCTCGTCTGTTGATTTGTGATCATGCCATGGATAATGTAAATTTCCTTTCTACTCAGGTTATTGAGGTCTTTGCAAAAGAAAATGCTACTTTCGATCTTTATGAACTGGAAGAAACCCATACCAGCACAGTGCGTTTCAGTAACCTCTATGTGAACCAGGAGGCAGACAGTAATGTGCTTTTGAATGGTATGACTTTGCATAACGGTACTACGCGTAATACAACTGAAGTAACTTTGGCCGGACGTGGAGCTGAGATCAATTTGTGTGGTATGGTCATTGCCGATAAGAATGAACAGGTGGACAATCATACTTTCATTGACCACAAGGTTGCTGATTGCACTAGTAATGAGCTGTTTAAATATGTATTGGATGATCAGGCGACAGGTGCGTTTGCCGGAAAAGTATTGGTACGTGAAGGAGCACAACATACTAATTCCCAACAAACCAACCGCAACCTCTGTGCTACTCGTGATGCTCATATGTACACTCAGCCGCAACTGGAAATTTATGCGGATGACGTAAAGTGCTCTCACGGAGCTACTGTCGGTCAGCTGGATGAAAATGCGTTGTTCTATATGCAACAGCGTGGTATCAGTCTGAAGGAAGCACGTTTATTGCTTATGTTTGCTTTTGTCAATGAAGTAATAGATACGATCCGTCTGGATGCATTGAAAGACCGTTTGCATCTGTTGGTGGAAAAACGTTTCCGTGGTGAGTTGAATAAATGTCAGGGATGTGCGATATGTAAATAAGATGCCATGTACGATATACAAAAAATAAGAGAAGATTTTCCGATATTAGATCGGGAGGTGTATGGAAAGCCGCTTATTTATCTGGATAATGGGGCTACCACTCAGAAACCGCGCCAAGTGGTTGAAGCCATAACCGATGAATATTATTCGGTCAATGCCAATGTGCATCGTGGTGTGCATTTCCTGTCTCAGCAGGCTACCGAGTTGCATGAAGCTTCTCGTGAGACTGTACGTCGTTTTATTAATGCACGCAGTAGCAATGAAATCGTGTTTACACGGGGCACGACGGAGAGTATCAACCTGTTGGCTTCTTCTTTTGCCGACAGTCGGATGAAGGAAGGCGATGAAGTGATTGTTTCTGTCATGGAGCATCACAGCAATATTGTACCTTGGCAGTTACAGGCTGCGCGTAAAGGAATCGTGCTGAAAGTGATTCCCATGAATGACAGGGGAGAACTGTTGTTGGATGAATATGAGAAACTCTTTTCGGAACGGACCAAGCTGGTGAGTTTCGCTCATGTAAGTAATGTGTTGGGCACTGTCAATCCGGCGAAAGAGATGATTGCGACTGCCCATGCACACGGTGTTCCCGTTTTGATTGACGGGGCGCAGAGTGTTCCTCACATGAAAGTGGATGTCCAGGATTTGGATGCCGACTTTTTTGCTTTCAGCGGACATAAGATATATGGTCCTACCGGTGTGGGGGTGCTTTATGGAAAGGAAGAGTGGCTGGATAAGCTTCCACCTTACCAGGGGGGAGGCGAGATGATACAAAGTGTCAGCTTCGAGAAAACGACTTTTAATGAATTGCCGTTTAAGTTTGAAGCGGGAACTCCCGATTATATCGGCACTACCGCCTTGGCAAAAGCGTTGGATTATGTATCTGCCATTGGTATGGAGAACATTGCCGCCCATGAGCATGAACTGACCCTATATGCCATGCAGCGTCTGAAAGAAATAAACGGGATGCGTATCTTCGGAGAGGCTGAGCATAAGAGCAGTGTCATTTCTTTCTTGGTAGGAAATATTCATCATTTGGATATGGGTACGTTGCTTGACCGTCTGGGCATTGCCGTACGTACCGGGCATCATTGTGCTCAGCCTTTGATGATTCGTATGGGGATTGAAGGAACCGTGCGTGCTTCTTTCGGTTTGTATAATACCAAGGAGGAGATAGATATGCTGGCTGCCGGCATTGAGCGCGTCAGCAGGATGTTTTGATTTCTCCAAACGAAATAAGTCGCCTGCCATTGATAAACATTATATTAATGGCAGGCTTTTTTTTGTATAACAAGAATCAGCGGAACTTCCCACAAGATTGGGAGAAACTTCTCACAAGATTTGCCGCATCTTGTAACAAGATATCAGGCATCCCGGTTTCTTGCGTCTTTTTATGTTCTTTTCTGTGGGCATATTCCTCTTCCGGTAGAAAATATGCCCCTCCCGAAGAATTGCCCCAAAAATCCTTCAGAAGTTTCAGCCTCTCCGCAAACTCCCTGTTCATGGGCTTTCCGGCTGAAGGATTGGCTTTTAAAATTCTTCAGCCGGGTATTTATTCTTTCAGCCGGCATATACGTTTTTTCAGCTATGGCTGTGTACTTTCCGGCATCTTCGGAGTTTTCCCCATGTACCTGCGTGCTTTTCACCTTCCGGCCATTGGGCACGCTGAAGGATTTTTTTCAGTCTGAAAGATTTCGAGGTATCAATTCTTCAGCCGGAATGCCGATGAACAAAGCGTTTGCGGAGAGGCTGAAACTTCTGAAGGAAAAATAAGTGTTTTGCTATGTGTATATAAAGAAACAGGAGAAACAACAGGACGTATTAATAAAAGCTCTTGATGTTTGTTTAATATGTCCTGTTGTTTTTAAAAAAGGGGCAGATGTTTTGAAGTTTCCTGTTGTGAAGTGTGAATACATACGGATGTATAGGCTGAAGGATATATCATGTTGCAGCCGGAAGATATATAATCTTACACCTGTAACATTCTACTCATTCATTGGAGAATTTTTATCACTTCTGAAAAGAGTGTATTGGGGGTAACAGGTAATACGATATAAAAGTAGGGGGCCGCATTCATCACGAGTGCAGCCCTCCTTGGTATTGTATTATTTATATTAAGGTAAAAAGAGAGAGTTTATTTGCCGTAATCATCGTATAACATCAGCAAATGTGATGAACTCCAACTGAAATGGGGAGCTTTTAACAATTCACCGGTGTGTGTGCCATAGTTTTCATGTATCGGTGCGCCTTCTTTCAAGCCTTGCAGACGGTCGAATACCTGGAGGGTGTATTCATCCGCCATCTTGTTATATCCATAATTGCGCAGGCCGCGGATAGCGAAGTAAGTCTGGTCCAACCAGATAGGACCGCGCCAGTAGCCGCGCGGATTGTACTTCGGATGGTCTGCTGCCACTGTGGGGAAGGGAATGTAGGTAGAAAACTTGGCTGTATCGGTCAGCAGGGGCAGCATGGCTTTTACCTGATCGGCCGTGGCAACTTTTGTCCATAAGGGGGTGTATGCTTCGCATCCCGGTTCCTGTATGAAGCTTCCGTCTTTTAAGCGGCGATCGAAGAAGAAACCTTTTTCTTTGTCGAAGAAATAATCGGCTACTTGGCTGCTGTAATCCGGACCATCGAAAGTTACTCCCAAAATACCGGCGAACTTTTTCAATAACTTGCATTCCAAAGCCAGATAGGCATTCAGGTCAACACTTTCCTGATCCATGCTCCATGCATCCTCCGCACCGTCATTTTTCAGCATTTTGGCATCATCGAAACGGATGGCGTTATCCATGCCGCTTTCCCATGCTGCCGCTTCCAGTGTACCATCGGTGGAACCGTATTCACACATACCGTTGCGGTTATGGTCACGCTTGTTGTACCACCATTTGTAATAGGCCATCAATTGCGGATACATTTCGCTGATGAATGCCGTATCATTGGTATGGGTGAATATTTCGTCTACAGCCCAGGATACGAGAGGAGGTTTGCTGTCGCGTGCATTGTTTTCGGCAGGATCGGTGTAGATGCAGTCTATAATCATGCCGTCCGGTTGCTGGTAGTCAAACATGGCGCGGATGTTGTCTTTGGCAAGTTTAGGATCGAATTTTGCCAGGGCGGCAGAGAAGCGCCAGGTGTCCCAGGCCCAGAATCCTACGAAGTAGTATGCTGCATGACTCGGAACAATTCCTTCGTGGAGCAATCCGCCACGGTGGGTACGCCAGTTGCTGATAAGTGTAACAACTGCTTTCACGGCGATACGGTCATACTCAGGTTTCATATCTTTGCGCAGAATCTTGGTGAGATAACCTTCCCAGCGTTCTTTGTTGGCTTTGAGCCCTTCCTGCGGATTGCTTAGAGCCAATTGCGCTTTCTGTAATCCGGCAGAAAGTTCTTTTTCTCCGGTATAGAAAGAAATGGCTACGTAGGTGTCGTGTTCGCTGCCATTGATTTTTGCCTGGTAATTATTGTCAGTGCCCTTTACGCTAACATCCGGGGTAAAAGTTAATGCTACAATCTCACCGGAGGGATGACGGGCGATGACGGTATTCTGGTCTGTTTGGACTTGTATCTCTTTTCCCCATTGGCTGGCAGTTAAGGAGAGTTCCTTTCCTGCATCGGAGTGAATGCGGAGCAATGCAGTAGAAGCATCTAAAAAAATCAAGCGTTGAATGATTTTACCTTCCTCTGAACTTGCCGAGAGATATAACTCACCGGGAAAATAACAGGTGGAGTCCGGAGTGAATACTGCATTTGCATCATCGTTATAACCTACGGTGACAGCGGATTGCGCCATCCATTGGCGCCGGTTCATGTCCAGACTGAACGGACCGCAGAAACCGTTCACCCAGTGATCTTTTTGCGGAAGGGTGAATCCCATCCAGGAACCGGCGTCTGTAAACCATCCCCCGCAACGTGTCAGTGTATCGGGGGTATAGGCTATATCCAGTATGTTATTGAATTCATATCTTTTGCCTGTGGGGGTGTTCTCACCGGCAGGTGTGCAGGCCGTTGTGAGACCTGCGACTACTGCTGTGAGAAGAATGATTTTGGTAAATTTATATTTCATGTCATTTCGTTATTATTTTAAAACCATTTCTTATGCGCTTTTTCAGCGGCATCGTCTTGATTGCTCAAAGGTTGCATGGTAAAGCTGTATTGCCATTCGTGCGGAGTGATGGTATATTCCGGATGTACTTGCGCTCCCCAGGTATTATCTCCACCTACCCCCATATGACGGTGGTCGATGTTTAACCATATCATGTCTTTCTTCATAATACTTCCACCATGACGGCGTTCGGTATTGAATGCCACATAGTCAATATCCTCCAACGGGAAATTCCATGCGCTGACATTCAGCGGTTCCTCACCTGTGATTAACAGGCCTTCCCCTGCTTTATTACGCAATGCAACCCATCGTACATCGGTTTTGTTGCCGGTTTCCTGTGCACGGACATACGGATGGAATTGTTCCCATACTGTAGCGGTATAGAGTCCGATAGGATAACCCGTCTTGCGGTCTGCATAGTTTTCTTGTGGTCCGCGGCCCAACCAGGTCATCACATCATATTCTGCCGGAAGAATCATACGCATACCCAGGCGTGGTATTTCAGGAAGGGATTTGTTGCCGGGTACAAAGTGCATACTTACTTTGACTGCTCCATTGGGTCGTACTTGATAGACAGTCTGCAAAGTTGATTCTTGTGCTTCCAGCTTATAATTTACAGTAACGGTTGCCAGTTGTTTGTTTGAATCTTCTTTCAGGTCGATACTTTGTAACTTGGCGTTCTTGCCTGCAAATTTCCAGATGCCGCAACGCTCCAGGTGGTTGTTGGCAACATCATTATCGGTCAATGCACGCCAGAAGTTGGGTTGCAAACCCTCTTTTATCAGATTCTTCCCGTTATATAAGAGTTCTGTCATTTCACCATCAGCAGTAGAGAATGCGATACGGAAGTTCTCTCCTGTCAAAGTAATGGCATCCGGAGTACGTTCGGTATTTACAGTTTTGTCTACTAGTTCCCGGGCAGTCCATGTAGCATTCAGCAGCCGTTCTCCTTCCGGATTCAGTTGCCATTGCTCCATGGCTACCTGATGTCCCTTCGGAACTAATGGGGCTTCCTTTTTGGTAAATGCTTCCAATTTCAGGAAGTATTCTTTTCCATCGTTAGGAATCAAGTTCATCGGGATAGTGATGAAGGCAGAAGAACGGGCGGCCATAACCGGGAAATCCATTTCACCGCTTTGTACAGCTTTTCCGTCTGTTTCTACAGTCCAGTGTAGTTTGTAATCCTCCAAACCGATAAAATCATGCCAGTTAGTCACTTTAATTTGCTTGGTGGTAAAGGCAACCGGATCAAAATGAATATATTGATATACTTTTTTCACTTCCCAGATGTGCGGATGAAGTGAACGGTCGGCAGCTACCAATCCGTTGGCACAGAAGTTGGAGTCATTAGGAACACCCACGAAGCCCATATCGCCTCCGTAAGCCCAAATCTTGTTTCCGTTCTTGTCTTTGATATCAAAAGTAGCATCTACCCAGTCCCATATGAAACCACCTTGCAACTGGTCATATTTATAAATCAAATCCCAATAGTCTTGCAGGTTACCTACACTGTTACCCATGGCGTGGGCATATTCACATAGAATCATCGGGCGTGCGTCGCGTTGGTTTACATGGCGGCGGAGCGCCCAGACACGTGCATACATCGGACAATAAATGTCAGATTTGGCATCATAACCACCTCCTTCATATTGTACAGGGCGGGTAGGATCGAACTTCTTGGTCCAGTCATATAACGTTTCAAAGTGTTTTCCGTAGCCGGACTCATTTCCCATTGACCAAGTGACAATGGCAGTGATATTGCGGTCCCTCAGCACCATGCGGCTCATGCGTTGCATAAACGGTACTTCCCAATCGGGATTATTAGCCAGTGTGCCATCTTTATGCGCCTGCATACCATGGCTTTCAATGTTTGCTTCATCTACCAGATACAAACCGTATTCGTTACACAATGCATACCATTCATAGCGGTTGGGGTAATGGCAAGTGCGTACAGCATTCAGGTTGAATTGTTTCATCAACTGAATGTCTTTTATCATGCTCTCTACGGTGATGGTACGACCATGATGCGGATCGTGTTCATGGCGGTTTACTCCTTTAAACAATACGGCTACCCCATTTATCAGTTGCATGCCGTTACGCATTTCCACAGAACGGAAACCGAAAGGCTGTGTGAATGATTCCAAGGCTTTTCCTTGAGCATCGTAGGTGCTGACTACCAATGTATAAAGATTGGGTGTTTCGGCATTCCAAGGCAATATGGCCGGGAACAAGTGTTTCTGAGCGAATAAAGTATCTGTAGCAGAAGTTATTTCCTTTTTATGCTGGTAAATTACATTGCCTTTGTCCATAACCTTTACTTCCACGGTTCCTCCCGGATGAGGCTTGTGGAGTGTGATATCCAGATTAAAATCTCCGTCTTTATAACCATTTGTCAGACCGGCTACCAGTTTGAAGTCTTGTACACGGCTTTGAGGACGGGCATAGAGATATACATCGCGTTCAATACCGCTATATTTCCAGTAATCCTGATCCTCCAGGTAGGAACCGTCACTATAACGGAAAACTTTAACGGCCAGTTTGTTCTTCCCGGCTTTTAAGAACGGAGTAATATTGAAATGAGCCGGAAGACGGCTGTCTTCACTGTATCCTGCCAATTCACCGTTTACCCAGCAATAAAAAGCGGACTCAACTCCTTCAAAATCAAGGAAGATATCCATTCCTTTCCAATGGGCCGGTACGGTAAATTCACGTACGTATGCTCCTACCGGATTGTAATCGGTTGGAACATGAGGCGGATTGGCAGGGAAGGGGTAAGCTACGTCAGTATAGATGGGGGAGTCAAATCCTTGCAGTTCCCAGCTTCCCGGAACCTGTATGTCTTTCCAGCGTTTGGTGTTATACCTCATTTTATAAAAATCTGTCGGGCATTCCTCATTGTTTTTAGAGAATAAGAACTTCCAGGTTCCGTCTAGTGAAATGCGGCGTTCTGTAGCAGGGTTTACTGCAAAACGCTGGGCGGCAGGTAAAGCCTGTTGTTTCAGTGCATTGGCCTCATTCGTATAAGGAATGAAATGGGCATGGGCAGGTTCACGGTTTATTTCATTTATTTGTGGATTCTGCCAGGGCACATTTTCACCCCAGGCGGAAGCACAAACAAACAATAGTGTAAGAACAGTATGAAGAGAGTGTTTCATGGTTATTGTTATTTTAAATAGAACAGAAAAGAGTCACAAGAAAAGGTACGCTGAAGTCTACTACAAAGCCGTGAAATATAGAAACCACTACGAAGCTTTGACCGGAATAGCGGGTGATGATGGGTAATGTTGTATCCATCGTAGTGGCTCCTCCGGCAGAAATAGGGGCCAGATTGCCAAACCAGCGTACTAGCAACGGGGCAAAAAGCAAAGTGATAATCTCACGTGTGATATTGGATAATAATGCAATGGTTCCCAACTCCGGACCTTTATATTCTGTAATAAAGATACTGGATAGAGAGTAATAGCCGAAACCGGCACCTACTGCCATACAGTCTGTTACTGAGCGGTGCGAGAGAAACAGACTGACCACTGCGCATCCTGCCAGTGTTCCCAATATGGTCATGACCGGTAGAAAGATCAGGCGGGGGTTTAATGAACGGAAATTACGTAAAGTCTGCGGATCATTACCTACACTGACTCCTACACTGAACATTAACGCACACAAGGCGTAGAAACTTAGCTTACTTTGTGTAAAGTCGTATGGAATAAGGTGATATACCCCACAAAGAGTTCCCAGTACAAAGAATCCGACGATAATCAAACTTCCTTTCATACTTGTCCCTCCTTATTTCTTTTGTAAAGTACATACCATAAAGCCCATGCTGCTGTAACACTGCCCAGCACTGCTGCCAAGGTGATGACAATGGCTTCCAACCCTATAGTGTGCAGACCATTGATAATTTTCTGATTGCCGCCTACATCTATACCCAATAAAAAGAGTAGCAACCAAATAAGAACGGTGATGACTTTGTGTATTCCTGAAAGCTTCTGCTTGCGAAGCAGGAAGCCGAGGAGCATCCCCGTGAGCATTAATCCAATAATTGTAAACATATCTATGTCGTTTTATTTATAGGCAAAGATACTTCATTTTTAGATTACAAGGCGGTATCACTGTAGCGAAAACCGCCTTGTTGCCTAATTATATCTAACCAAAAAAGAAAATACTTATTTTAAGGCATCATTAGCATTCAGCTCTGTAAGAGGAGTGGGGTAGAATGAATTTTTGTCTTCATTGAAGCCTGTTCTTCCGGCAGCTTGCAGGGCTGAGGACAGTTTGCCCCAACGGCGGAGATCATACCAACGATAGTTCTCAAGAGGGAATTCAATCATGCGCTCGTGTTCAATTTGCGCGCGGACTGCTTCTTGAGAAGTACCTGTCATGGGTGGCATATCCCCGTGAACGCTTCTTACTTCATTGATTAAAGGAATAGCTTGTTCGGGATGTCCCTGTTCATTCAATGCTTCGGCTTTCATTAACAGTACGTTGGCATAACGCATCAAAGGAACATTGATTGCAGAATAGTTTTGGTTTAAACCTTCATAGGTCGAGGGCATGAATTTACGGAAGGCTACGCGTTCTTTGTTGTCGAACCAGTCATTATAGTCGTAGCCATAGACACGTCCGTTACCATCGTTATAATAGTCACAATTAAAAAATAATGTTGCATACATACGCGAGTCATAACGTCCTGTAGTAGCCGTTTCCCCTTCTTTTTTGAATTCACTAATCAATGTTTGACTGGGAAGAATCTCATCCCATCCCCCAAGTTCGGAAACACCGATCCATCGATGGAACTGAGTACGATAAGTAGCTCCGTTTGCAGAACTCATAGAGAATTGAATTTCAAAAATCGATTCTTTACTGTTCTTATTATCCCCGCTGAACATAGTGCTGAAATTATTAACCAGTTCATATCCTTTTACTTGGTTGAATGCTTCTATAGCACTGGCCAGATAAGAGTCTTTGTTGGTTGCCTCTTCATAGGCGCGTGTCAGATAGGCGAAACCAAGATATGCATAAGCAGAACCGCTTGTGGCACGGCCTACATTATCAGCGTCACGTGTTGCAGGCAGACTGGTTGCACGTTTCAAGTCTTCAATGATGAAATTCCATGCATCCTCACGGGAAGAAAGGGGCTTGCTTAATTCAGCCGGGTCAGTGATATATTTATCACGAACTATGATTTCTTTCCAGTTCAATAAAAGTTGCATGTGGTAATAAGCGCGGATAAAGTAGCCTTCATTGACCAATTGTTCGCGTGTTGCTGCATCTATATTCTCATCGGGTATTTCTGCGGTTTTTTCAATTACCTGATTAGCAAAACTGATGCCTTTATAGTAGCATTGCCAGTAATAACTGAACTGAGAGTTACCATTGGTGTAGGTATAGTTGCCTAATTCCACCCAGTTCGGGTAATTCAGAGCATCGCTTCCTAATTGGATAATATCTTCACGATAGGCTTCTACCGGCCATTTGATTTCCGGGAAAGACCACATGTCACCCGAATAAGTCATCAGGTAAAGTTGGGAGTATGCGGCGGCAAGTCCGGCTTCAGCATCAGACTGGTTACGCCAAAAACTGCTTGATGTCAACTGGTCAGGAGATTCTACCGTGAGATAATCGTCACAAGCGCTAAATAAACTTGCAATGCAGATACTTGCTATGTATAATAGTTTCTTCATTTTCTTATTACTTTAAAGGATTAGAATGTAAGTTGAGCTCCAACGGTGAATGAACGGGTAAACGGATAAATCAATTTATCAACACCGGTATTCAACACACTGGCACGAGAGAATTCAGGATCTATACCATCATAGCCTGTGATAGTGAACAAGTTTTCACCACTTACATAGAAACGCAGTTTCTCAATATAGAATTTCTGCATGAGTGATTTGGGTAAAGTATAACCTAACTGTGCCTGACGCAGACGGACAAAATCACCGTTTTCAAGGAATCTGTCTGATTCTTTCATGTTGCCGTTCGGATCTTGATATACTGCGCGGGGAACATCCGTATTTCTATTGTCAGGAGTCCATGCATTCAATGTAGACTTCAGCATATTTGATTTAGAGTTCATACCTTCATAGAAATATTTGTTTCCGTTATACAATTTGAAGTTCCATGCGCTGCCAAGTACGATTGAAAGGTCAAATCCTTTATAGCCGAATGACAGATTTAAGTTCGCTTCCAATGTCGGGATACCTGAGCCACAGTATTCTTTGTCACCGGCGTCTATGCTTCCATTACCATCTAAATCTTTAAAACGGATATCACCCGGTTGGGCATTAGGCTGTAATAATTGTCCATCCTTGTTTACATGGGCATTTACTTCATCCATACTTTGGAAGATACCGTCTGTTCTATAAAGATAGAATGCACCGATAGGTTTGCCCACTCTGGTTTCTGTCGGGAAATGCTCCGTTCCATATTTCAATCCTTCACCCTGAAGAACTTGGTCTGCATCTGACAATTCAACCACTTTATTTTTGGTGGTGCTCATATTGAAACCGATATTGTAATCAAAGTCTTTTATAGCATCTCCCCAGTTTAATTCAAGTTCGAAACCGGTATTGCGTATCTTTCCGACATTCAGGGTGGGGTTAGTCATACCTGCTGAAGGAGGTAGAACTTTTGTTATCAACAGATCTTCTGTTTGGTTATAGTAGTAGTTTAATGTACCGGTTAATTTGCTGTTAAAGAAGCCGAAATCGAAACCAATATTTTTGGTATCCGTTGTTTCCCATTTCAAAGAACGGTTTTCCAATCCGCGAGCGATGCTTCCTGCCCATGCGTTATCACCGTTGCCTTTCACGTATCCTTGATACATTTCATTGTATGTACTAATCAGCGCAAGGAAGTCATAATATCCCAAAGCATTTTCATTACCTAAACGTCCCCAACTGACACGGAACTTCAAATTATTCAATGCAATGTCTTTCGGGAAGAATTCTTCCTGACTGATTCTCCAGCCTAATGCCACTGATGGGAAGCAACCCCAACGGTTGTCTTTACCAAACTTGGATGAACCGTCATAACGTACAGTTGCCTGTACCAGGTAGCGGTCATTATAATTATAGTTCAGTCGGCCGAAGAAAGAGGCGCGGTTATATTTCCATTTTGTTCCGCTACCATCAAATGTGCCACCTGCTCCTGCACCTACAGTTGAGAAAGATGGATCAAGAAATCCGCCCGGAATTTCACTGGTTATCAATTTTCCGTCTTCTACTTTATAAACAGTGGTTTTACCTTCTACCCCAACAGAATTCCATGTATATTTGCGGGCAGTCATGGAAGTACCTGCCATTGCATTGACGTTGTGTTTTCCAAATGTCTTATTAAAACTTAATACATTTTCCCATACATGTTCCTCCCAGTATCCTGTGGTTTCGCTATGATAAGGATAGTCACGTTTGGCTTTTGGGTCGGCAACATAGGCCGGAGTATGATAAGTCTGACGTTGGTGCTCACCTCTGTATGCATAGCTTGTCTTGAAATTCAGCCATGGGGTGAAGTTCATAGTCAAGGCAACATTGGCTGTGGTATGATATTTTTTGTCGGTAGATTTTTCATAATGCTGGTCAGCCATAACATTACGGTTACTGGGCAGATCGTCAAAGTCACTTAAGCCGAAGCCATACTCTCTTGTATCATCATAGATAGGAACAAGCGGAGAAATCATGTACATTTCTTTAATGGAATATTCGGGTTGTTTGCTATCCGTAAATTTGAAAGCGATGTTAGCATCAATATCAAATATATATTTGCTCATGTGGAGTTTCAAACGTGCATTATCTTGACGGTAATTGTTACCTAAGAAAATACCTTTTTCGTCAGCATGGTTATATGAAAGTGAATATTGAGCATTTTCAGAACCGCCACGGATGCTGAACATATAGTTTTGTGAAACACCACCTCTTAGCATGGCATCCTGCCAGTCTGTATCTATTCCTGTGTTTTTATTTACAAATGCGGGCATAGTAACCTCTGTATCATCTGGATACTGGTTCATGTAGTTCTGATACATTTGTTTATGAACACTTTTGTATTCTTCGGCATTTAGCAGTTCCAGCTTTTTGGCTACGCTTGTAAAGCTTACATAAGTGCTGAAATCAATTTTCATGTCACCCTTTTTACCGTTTTTGGTAGTTACGATAATGACACCATTTGCAGCAACCGAACCATAGATGGCAGCGGCTGCACCATCTTTCAGTACTTCCATTGACTGAATATCTTGCGGATTCACATTTTCAATATCACCGGGAAAACCATCAATGATATAAAGAGGTTGGTTGTCACCAAACGTTTTGACACCACGGATTTTAACCTGCACACCTGCACCGGCATTACCACCAGCCTTCATAATGTTTACACCTGCAATCTTACCTTGCAATGCTTCTGCAGGGTTGGTTGTGGTGCGCTTTACCAAATCGTCTACATCTACTGAGGAAATAGCACCGGTCATATCACTTTTCTTCATGGTACCATAGCCCACTACTACAACTTCATCCAGCATCTCAGTATCTTCTTTCAAAGTCACCCGGATGTTGGTCTTTCCGTTTACAGGGACTTCTTGTGTTGCATAGCCCACATAAGAAATAATAATAGTGGCTTTGGGGGATACGCTTAATGCAAAGTTACCGTCAAAGTCTGTGATGACTCCGTTGGTTGTACCTTTCTCTACTACACTGGCACCAATAATAGGTTCGTTGGCAGCATCGGTAACCAGACCAGTCAGTTGAATCGTCTGTGCTAATGCACCGAAAGGAGTCATAAAAGCAAAGAGTAGAATCAATAACATGATTCTTTCCTTGAAATAATTCTTTTTACTCATGTGAATAAATTTTAAGGTTAATAATTGTTTTTCACATCGCTAAGTAATAGGTTGTATGTGCAAACTCCTAATTATTATACCCTACAAATGAACTACAATGAATAAAAAAACTCTCTTTTTTAATCTACAAATATAAATGTAATATATTGATATATAGTGTTCTATATAAAGAGGTAATATCTACAAAATGCTGTTTGATAAAAACTGTAAAAATATAGGTTCTTTAAATATTTTGTAGATAGTCTGTCAAGTCATCCTCCGAAGATAAGTTTAGAGATTTACGTAAACGATATCGATTCATGTTGATTGTTTTGGGAACATTTCCTGTGAGCATTGAGATTTCTTTGGTAGATAGATTTACCCGTAATAAAGTGGCTAGATATTTTTCTCCTTGTGTTAAATTGGGATGCCGTTCGGATAGCCGTTGAAGGAACTCCTGGTTCTTTTCTTCGACATTCATCAGCAAGGTGCTGTTCGTTTTATCTCCATTCTGATATTGGCTGATGAAAGCATTGACTTTCTTCAGATGAGGAATCAATGCCTGTTGGTCCATCTTATATCCTTGCTTTATCATTTCTCTGATTTTCTCCAGCAATTCATTACGGCTATGCAGGAATACAGCAAAACTGGTAGCTTCCTGACGACTGTTGTATAATGCGCTTTGTACAGATTTTAATTCGAGTTCTTGCTGTCGTACTTTAAGTTCTGCCAATTCGTGTTCCGATTGCTCCAGATTATAGCGGGTAACCATTAACTGCATATTCTTTTTGCGTTTATACCATTGGTATAGAAATATACTGAGTACTATCAATGAGATGAATATGATTACTAGTACAAACAGGTTCCGTTTCAGCAGTTCTATTTCATAAGCTTGCTCTCTTAGTTCTGCTTTCCTTTGTTGGTTTTGATATTGTTTATGGGAAATTTCCTGTTCTACGATGCGTAATTTACTTCCACTTTGCAATTCTTTGCTAAGGGTATATAGTTGCATCAGGCATTTATAAGCGTTTTTATGGTCTCCAAGGGCATCGTATACCCAAGATAAATATTCGTAATTATCACAAATCAGTTCTTTGGCACTGATGGAAGAAGCGACCTCGTATGCTCTTTGTAAAGCCATCAAGGCATTGTTGTATTGCTTTGCATAGAAGTATTGTTTTCCCATATTGTTATAGTTTTCCCCTAATGACCATTGAGAATTCAAGTTCTTGTTGATGATAATGGCCTCATTAATTAAACTTAGCTTTTCATTAAAATCACCCTCATATAAACATAGATTATTCAAATTGGCGGATATCCCTCTTAAATTTTTCTGACTGCGGTTTATTATAAGGGCTTGTTTGAGGAATTGTTCAGCTGTGTTGAACTCATTCATGGAATAATGGATGATGCCACGATCATTGTAGCATAGTGCGATTGAAATGGAATCTCCGATGGATTTAAAGATTGAGATGGCTTTCTCATTCATTTCGATCGCTTTGTTATAGTCGGTCAGTTTACAATAGAGTGCTCCTATCAGTGCGTAAATTTGTCCGTTCAGCTCTTTATTGGCAGGAGTTGCATACTCCAATGCGTCATATAGATTTTTGATGCTCACATCAAAATTGCCTAATAGCTTTTCTGCCTGACTGTAATAGAACATTGCTTCGGCTTTTTGATCATTTTGCCTTTCTTCAGGAAATAATTCAATTACCTTGGCAGCATAGTAACTGGCCTGCTTCGGATTATTGTATAAGGCTTCAACCGACTTTTTAATCAGTGCCTCGGCTTCTTGTTGTTTATTACGGGCATTAGCCCATGAGAGATTCAGCAGGCAAAGGAGAATATATACAAGTAGGTTGTTTTTCATAATCAAGCGTATTTTTGCAAAAATAGTGATTTTCTTTGTAAAAAGACACTCTTGTTTCTCTTTTAAAAGAATATCTTTGCAAGCAACAATAAAGATGAGCTATGTTATTACCTTATTTGAATAAAGATCTGATAGAGGCCGGTTGTGATGAGGCGGGCAGGGGATGTCTGGCAGGATCTGTATATGCAGCAGCTGTTATTTTACCTGTAGATTTTAAGAATGAATTGCTGAATGATTCCAAGCAACTGACGGAGCATCAGCGTTATGCGCTGCGAGAGATTGTGGAAAGAGAAGCATTGGCATGGGCTGTAGGTGTAGTGACTCCTGAAGAGATAGACGAGATAAATATCCTTAATGCGTCTTTTCTGGCAATGCATCGTGCTGTGGATCAATTGAAAATTCGTCCCCAACATTTGTTGATTGATGGGAATCGTTTTAAAAAGTATCAGGATTTGCCGCATACTACTGTGGTAAAAGGAGATGGAAAATATCTTTCTATTGCCGCTGCATCTATTCTGGCGAAAACCTATCGTGATGATTATATGAATGAACTGCATAAAGAATATCCTTTTTATGATTGGAATAGTAATAAAGGTTATCCTACTAAAAAGCATCGTGCGGCTATCCGTGAACATGGAACAACGCCATATCATCGGATGACTTTTAATTTGTTGGGAACAGATCCCCAATTAGAGATTCCTTTCTAATTTGAAGAATATATAGGAGGATGGGATAACTTCTTTACATTTCATTCTACTTGGTTGAAAATAAAGCGAAGAATCTGTTTGATTCATATGAGTCGTAACAGATTCTTCGTTTCACTTTTTTACAATGGTCTTATTCAGCATATCAATATTTTCCCCGTTGATAAGAGCGATGTCCATAAATCGTGATTACCACAAAACAGATAAATGGCAGGATAAATGAAACATTTACGGCTGGCATATTCCAAATGGTATTCATATCAATAATACTTGCTTGTAAAGGAGGAAGTACGGAACCTCCTAAAATAGCCATAATCAGGCCAGCTGCTCCAAACTTTGCATCATCTCCCAATCCGGTAAGCGCTATGCCATAGATCGTGGGGAACATTAATGACATACAGGCTGAAACAGCTACCAGGCAGTACATACCCCAGATATCCTGGAAGAAGATGACTCCGGCGGTGAAGCAGCAACCCGCAATGGCAAGTATGGCCAATAATTTACCTGGATTGAGGTAGCGCAAGATGAAGGTACAGATAAAACGGCTGATACAGAAAATAACCATCGCAATGATATTATATTCTTGTGATAGTACTTCGGCAGCTTTCTCCTCCATACCTTGTGACATGAACAGGCGTGTGCCGTATTGGATAATGAAGGTCCAACACATAATCTGCGCACCTACATAGAAGAATTGTGCCACCACTCCTTCGCGGTAATGATGGATGGAGAAGATACGCTTCAGTGTGGGACCGAAATTGATACTGTGAGACTGGTCACCATTTTTGGGCATTTGGGTAAAACGTATCACTAGAAGCATAACTAATATGACTATTCCGATAGTGAGATAAGGAGCGATCAGTACGGACAGGTCCGCATCTCTTACCATTGCAAATTCTGCCGGGTTTAGTTGGGCTCGTTCTGCCGTATCCATCGGATTTAGTTTCGCCTGGATAAAGTTCATGGCTACATACATTCCCAGTAAAGAACCCATAGGGTTAAACGATTGTGCCAGATTGAGACGTCGGGTAGCGGTAGCTTCTGTTCCCATGGACAAGATGTAAGGGTTGGAACTGGTTTCGAGGAAGGAGAGTCCGCAGGTCAGAATAAAATAAGCTAATAAGAACGGATAGTAGCTGCTTGTCATTTTAGCGGGAAAGAATAATAAGGCTCCTACGGCATAAAGTCCCAATCCCAGCAGGATACCGGCTTTATAAGAGTATTTACGGATAAACATAGCTGCCGGAAAAGCCATGGCGAAATATCCGCCATAGAAGGCAACTTGCACCAATGCGCCATCGGTGACACTCATCCGGAAGATTTTAGAGAATGCTTTTACCATCGGATTGGTGATATCATTGGCGAATCCCCAGAGGGCGAAGCAGCAGGTGACTAATATAAACGGTAGTACGTAACTGACTCCATCTTTGTGCAGGATGGGTTGATCTGTATCTTTCATTTCTTAAATTAAAGATTGAGAATTAAAAATTAAGAAATGAGAATTGAAAACAAAAAAAGGATAGGCATATGACCCTTTCTCAATTTTTAATTTTCAATTCTCAATTTATTAACTATTTGTAAATAGGTCCATAAGTTGAGCAAGCTCTGTAGTCGGAACCTTCCTTATCCATACCGAAGGCATTCCATGATGCCGGGCGGAAAATCTTGTCGTCTTCTACATTATGCATACAAACAGGAATACGTAGCATAGATGCCAGAGTTATTAAATCCTGTCCGATGTGTCCATAGCTGATGGCGCCGTGGTTGGCTCCCCAGTTGTTCATTACCGAATAGACATCACGGAATGCAGGTTTGTCGCATAGGCGGGGTACAAACCAAGTAGTAGGCCATGTGGGATCTGTACGCATGTTCAGTACCTGATGGATTTCCGGATCAATATCTACTGTCCAGCCTTCTGCCAGTTGCAATACTGGACCTAAGCCTTTTACCAGATTAAGACGCATCATGGTGACAGGCATACCGCCTTTAGACAAGAAATTGGAAGAGAAACCGCCTCCACGGAAATAGTCGCGATCTGCCGGATACCAGGTTGTAGCTTTCAGACAAGCTTCGACATCGGCTTCAGTCATTTCCCAGTTGGGCTTCATGCAGGGCTCTCCCGCTTCATTATGGCTCTCACCGGTAGCGTCCAGAGTGGTTGCACCAGAGTTGATAAGATGGATGATACCGTTTTTAGCCATTCCGGTAAGTTCTTTGCCGGTGACACGTTTTACCGCTTCGGGACTCCAGTAAGTACGGATGTCGGAGAACATCTGTCCACAGCCACTCAGCAGGTGACCGAATAACATGGCAACACCATTGCAAGCATCATTTTCGGTAGCCAGAACGTATGCTTCGCGAATGCCGTTCCAGTCGAAAGTGGTGTTGAGCAGTGCTTCACTGAAGTCACCGTTTGGTTTCCAGTCAGTCCATTGGCGTTGCCCCTGGAAGCCGGCTGCGATGGCATTATGGCCGATAGCTTCTTCTTTGAATCCCATTTCAAGCAATTTCGGGTTGCCGACCATCAAGTCACGCATGATGATAGTCATTTTTACAATAAATTCCCAGTCGGCATCCTTCTCTTCACGGGTTTTGCGCTTTTCGGGACGGTTCTTAAAGTCTTCCCCTTCGTTGGGCTTGCAATATTTTTCAGTCCAGGCCATTGCCTTGGCATATTCTTCATGGTCATAGATTCCTTCTTCCATACGGCGCAGGATCTCAGTTTCGTCCACGCTTTCATTACGTATTCCCAGATATTCCTGGAAAAAGTCAGGATCGACAATAGAGCCGGCGATACCCATGCAGACACTACCGAAAGAAAGATAGCTTTTTCCGCGCATATTGGCTACAGCCATGGCGGCACGGGCGAAACGCAATAGTTTTTCTGCTACATCGGCCGGAATCGTGTTGTCATCCAAATCTTGTACATCGTGTCCGTAAATACCGAATGCAGGCAGCCCTTTTTGTGCGTGCCCGGCTAATACGGCAGCCAGATAAACGGCTCCCGGACGCTCTGTGCCGTTGAATCCCCAGACTGCTTTCGGCCAGTGCGGGTGCATATCCATTGTTTCGGAGCCATAGCACCAGCAACTGGTTACGGTAATGGTGGCACCTACTCCTTCGCGTTCGAATTTCTCGGCACAAGCGGCGCTTTCGGCTACACGACCGATGGTGCTGTCTGCTATTACACATTCCACGGGGCTTCCGTCACCGTTTTTCAAGTTAGATGAAATCAGTTCGGCAACAGCTTTTGCCAGGTTCATAGTTTTGTCTTCAAGGCTTTCGCGGACACCACCCTGGCGGCCGTCGATAGTGGGACGAATCCCGATTTTAGGATACTTTTTCATGATATACATAGGTTTTAGTTGTTAAATTGAATTTCTTAAATGGACTTCGGTAGGGAGATAAGTTCTTATTTCCTGTCCGGTTAGTACAAATTCTGCGGCTTTCCGCCCCAGCTCTTCCCAGTTGATACTGAGTACCGTAATCCCTTGGTCTATTACCTCGTAGGCAGGAGTGTCATTGTAGGCTATCAGTCCGAAATCTTCTCCGCATTTCAGCCCGGTTGTCCGGCTTTGCTTGATTATATTGACTACCTCTATCTGACGGATTGCAATGTATACTTCTCCTTTACGGACTTGTATCCGGTCTGTATTTTCCACAATGGCTGAATCAATGTGATAATCCTGACAGAAACAATTGAAATACTGACAACTGCTACGGGGGTGTTTGATGTCTTCGGGAAATAAAAGTACTAGTCTCTGATATTTTCTCAGATGTTCTTTCAATGCGGCCAATGCATGATAAAAGGAATCGTCAAAATCCTGACATACGTATGAATAGTCCTTTTTATCGAACTTCCCGAAATCCAACAGCAGCAACTTAGACGAATCTATTTTGTAAAGATGGGGGGATAGTTTCTCATTGTCGAAGTTCATCACAATGTATTTATTGTATCTGCCTATTGATTCACGTAAGATGGTATTGAAAAGTCGTTCATTATATTGATGAAACAATAAATCTACTTTGTAGTTGATGGATAGTTTTTTGATAAAACTATTATATAACGAGTATTTAAAGGGAGAATATTCGTCCAGCAGAAGCAGAATGTTTGTAAGCTTGTTGGTAACGTAGTAACCTTTGCCCGGAGTAGAGTCTATTATTCCCCGGTCTTTTAAATCAATGAATGCTTTGAACACCGTATCCCGCGACACTTGATACTCACGGCTCAGTTTGTTGATGGACGGTAATGTGCAGTTCGATTTATATTTGCCCATGGAAATCTCCTGACTGAGTAAATCAGCCAGTTGTTTCACTTTAGTGGTCTGCTGTCCAAAGGTAACTTTCATGAACTGTTTAAGGTTTTACGCGGACAATGCAAACTGTGCTGAACTGTCCCGATGCAAAGGAATGCAATTTATTCATAAACAGCAAGATGAAAAGGTATGTTTTATAACACAAGAATCGAAGCTTCTATATCGATTTCCGGAAGAATGTGTAGTACGTACTAATCAAATAATATAATTAGAGTATTTGCCGAAGTATATTAACCGCATTACAGAACAAAGGGGGGGAGTCGTGTCTTGCCGGTGCGCCGGATATTGTTTTGCTGGTTTGTGAAATGATTGCCGGGCGTATGAATGCAAAATTGACTCGGGATATGGAATTTAAAGACGGACTGCATTTTATCATCGAACTTCCTCTATAAAAAATAGGTGAAACATTATTCATTGACAGGGCTTTTTTGTACCTTTGCACCCGGAAAAAGCAAGGATAAACTTTAAACAAAATAAGATTATGAGTAAAAAAGCCCTTTTAATGATTCTTGATGGTTGGGGTATCGGCGATCAAGGTAAAGACGATGTAATCTTTAACACTCCCACTCCTTACTGGGATTCTCTGTTGGCAAACTATCCGCACTCTGAATTGCAGGCTAGCGGTGAGAACGTTGGTTTGCCCGACGGACAGATGGGTAACTCCGAAGTAGGACACTTGAATATCGGTGCAGGACGTATCGTTTATCAGGATTTGGTAAAGATTAACCGTGCATGTGCCGACAACAGCATAATGAAGAATCCCGAGATTGTTTCCGCTTTCTCTTACGCAAAGGAAAATGGCAAGAACATCCACTTTATGGGATTGACTTCAAACGGTGGTGTACACAGTTCATTCGATCATTTGTTCAAACTTTGCGATATCTCTAAAGAATATGGCATTGAAAATACATTTATCCACTGCTTTATGGATGGTCGTGACACAGACCCGAAGAGTGGTAAAGGCTTTATCGAACAACTGACTGCGCACTGTGAAAAATCAGCCGGTAAAATCGCTTCTATAGTTGGTCGCTTCTATGCTATGGATCGTGACAAGCGTTGGGAACGTGTGAAAGAAGCATACGACCTGTTGGTTGAAGGTAAAGGAAAGCAAGCCACCGATATGGTTCAGGCTATGCAGGAATCATACGATGAAGGTGTTACAGATGAATTCATCAAACCGATCAATAATTCTACCGTAGACGGTACCATCAAAGAAGGTGATGTGGTTATCTTCTTCAACTACCGTAACGACCGTGCCAAGGAATTGACTGTTGTGCTGACTCAACAGGATATGCCGGAACAAGGTATGCATACTATTCCGGGCTTGCAGTTTTATTGCATGACTCCGTATGATGCGTCTTTCAAGGGTGTTCATATTCTGTTCGACAAGGAAAATGTTCAAAATACGTTGGGTGAATATCTGGCTGCTAACGGTAAGACTCAGTTACACATTGCAGAAACGGAAAAGTATGCTCACGTGACTTTCTTCTTCAATGGTGGTCGTGAAACTCCGTATGATGCCGAAGAGCGTATCTTGGTTCCATCTCCGAAAGTGGCTACTTACGACTTGAAGCCTGAGATGAGTGCTTATGAAGTGAAGGATAAATTGGTAGAAGCCATCAAGACCCAGAAATTCGATTTCATTGTCGTGAATTACGCTAATGGTGATATGGTAGGTCATACTGGTATCTATGACGCTATTGAAAAAGCAGTGAAGGCTATTGACGAGTGCGTGAAAGATACAGTGGAAGCTGCCAAGGCTAATGATTATGAAGTAATCATTATTGCCGACCACGGTAATGCCGACCATGCACTGAATGAAGATGGTACACCTAATACGGCTCACTCTTTGAACCCTGTTCCATTTGTATATGTAACAGAGAACAAGAATGCTAAAGTGGAAAATGGTGTATTGGCAGATGTTGCTCCTTCTATCTTGCACATTTTGGGCATGCCCCAGCCTGCCGACATGACCGGACGGGATTTGATAAAATAATGTAGAAAGTATATTTATTTGTCATTCTGAACAAGGTGAGGAATCTGTAATGAAGCATGGATTCGTCACTTTGTCCGGAATGACATTTTAATTTAATAAGAGATGATACAGATAAATGATGTTGTAATCTCCCTTGATGTGTTTCGTGAGAAATTTCTTTGTAATCTCGATGCCTGCAAAGGTGAGTGCTGCATAGAGGGAGATGCCGGTGCACCGGTGGAATTGGATGAAGTGGAAAAACTGGAAGAGGTGCTTCCTGTTATTTGGGACGAGCTTTCACCCGAGGCACGGGCGGTGATTGATAAGCAGGGAGTGGTTTATACAGATGAAGAAGGCGATTTGGTAACTTCCATCGTCAATCATAAAGACTGTGTATTTACCTGTTATGATGAGAAGGGGTACTGTTATTGTGCCATTGAGAAAGCTTTCCGGGCAGGTAAGACCGATTTCTATAAACCAATCTCCTGTCATCTTTATCCCATCCGTATAGGTGATTATGGTCCTTACAAAGCGGTGAATTATCATCGTTGGAACGTATGTAAAGCCGCAGTGTTGCTGGGACAAAAAGAGAATCTGCCTGTTTATAAGTTCTTAAAAGAACCGTTGGTACGGAAATTTGGCGAGGAATGGTATAAGGAGCTGGAGATTGCGGCAGAGGAATTGCAGAGAAGAGGAATGATGTAAATCTTGTCCGGTTTGATCATTCCCGATTTATTATATTAACCAAAATTTAATACTACGAAAAGCCCCCATGAAAAGATTACTCTTGTCATGCTGTATCCTGTTATGCGTCGTTTCGGCTATGCAGGCTCAAGAACAGCCCTTAATCAGTCCGGATGATTCTATCCGCAGTTTGGTGGGACGTCTGTTCCCGAACAGCAATCCGGATATCTCAGCGCACATGAATCTGCAATTCTCTACTTCGGGAGTTGCCAACTTTGTTGAAGGCGATTTGGAAGACGCCTCTTTCAAACTGAATCGTGTGAAGCTGGAAATATTAGGTTCTTTCAGCAAGCAATTTTCTTATCATTTCCGTCAGTCGTTTAATAAATACAGTAATCCGCACTCGCTGGATAATTTATCCTCTTCTATTGAGTATGCTCTGGTAAATTGGAAGATGTCCGATAAGTTCACTTTGAATGTCGGAAAACAAGATATCGCCTTGGGAGGATATGAATATTATGTCAATGCCATCAAGGTACGCGAGTATAGTGAGTTTAATGATAATATCAGTTGCTATCAGGCGGGGGTAGCCGGAAGATTCAATTTGTCGCCTGCCAATGAGTTGGTGCTTCAGGTAGTAAACAATCGTAGCGGAGAGAATGATGAGACTTATCTTTACGGTTTGCCGCAAGGGGTGGAAAAGGCCAAAGTCCCTGTTCTGTCAACCGTGAACTGGAACGGGCTCTTCTTTGATAATGCGGTGCAATTGCGTTATGCGGCGTCATACGGACAGCTGGCGGAAGGTAAAAACCTTTATTGTTTTACGGCGGGTAATATATATGAGAAAGGTCCTGTTATCGCTTATGTTGATTTGATGTATTCTCGTGAAGGATTGGATAGCAAAGGAATTATCAGTGACTTGCAAGGCCCTGTTCTGTCGGCTCCGTCTACAGCGCAGCATGCGGAATACTTTACTACCGTGGTGAACTTTGACTATCGTATCCATCCTAATTGGAATCTTTACCTGAAAGGCGCTTATGAGAGGGCTGGTATTTATAAGACAAACGGGCATTTTGAGAAAGGGCTTTATCGTACGACATGGAATGCGCAGGCTTGTGTGGAGTATTTCCCGATGCGCAATAGCGAACTGCTTCTCTTTGCCCATTTTTTATATAAAGGACATCATTTGGCCTGGCGTGCGCAGGCCTTGGGAGGCATGAGTCCGGATACCCAACGCGTCTCCATCGGGTTGGTTTACTCTATTCCGGTGTTCTGATACACACAACTGTCCTCATGCTGCACGCTAAAGCGTTTTTGCTGTATGGTCAAGACCTTTTATACAGAAAGCTACTGCATCCTTCCATAGCAAGATGTACGTCTCACAGTGGAAGAACGTAGTAATTGATAGGAGGAAAAGTCTTAAGGATGAGGTTTCCTCTTTTTTATTGTAAGATCGGGAAAATACGCTATATTTGTGAAATAATTAAATACTTCAATTAACAACACAAGATAGTATAATGAAAAAGATCGTCTTTTTTTTCCTGATGACTATATTGATAGCCTCATGCCATCAAGAAGAACTTTCTTCTGTTCCAGATGAACCGGAAGGGAAACAGCCTGTTTTTGATTTATCGGAAGAAGAGGTGCTTCAGGGTTGCATTTATGTGAAATTGAAAGAAGAACCAGCCGGAGAGGTGCGGGTAAGGAGCATAGGCAACACGGTAACGACAGGAGTCAAGGTATTGGATCGGGCTGCTTCTTCTTTGAAAATCGAGAGAATGGAACGTACTTTCCCTTATGCTGGCAAGTTTGAAGAACGTACCCGTAAAGAGGGGCTTCATTTATGGTATAATGTCTGGTTTTCTAAAGAGACATCGGCCACCCGTGCTGCTACCGAAGTGGCTTTTCTGGATGGTATTGAAACGGCTGTACCTGTTCCTAAGATTGTATCCAGGGCAACGCCGGAAACAGCGTGGAGCCTGTATGGCGTCCGGACGGGAGAGTGGTTGTTCAATGATCCGGATCTGTCCAGACAATGGTATCTGGATAATCCCGGTACGGAGTCTTGGCAGAAGAAGGGTGCGGATATCCGTTTGTTTGATGTGTGGAAACAATATAATGGGAATCCGGCTGTCATTGTAGCGGTTGTAGATGGAGGCATTAATCAGGAACATCCTGATTTGCAGGATAATCTATGGACGAATCCGGATGAGATACCAGGTAATGGTATGGACGATGATGGCAATGGATATGTGGATGACATACATGGTTATAATTTTGTGGATGATAATGCGACTTTGGTTCCTCACCGCCATGGGACTCATGTGGCGGGCACTATCGGTGCGACAAATAATAATGGAACAGGTATCAGCAGCATTGCAGGGGGGGACGGAACTTCCGGCAGTGGGGTGAGACTCATGAGTTGTCAGATTTTGAAAAGCCTTATCTCTATCGGAGGAGAAGTAGCTTCTGATCCGTTTATTGCCGCCGCGATTAAGTATGGCGCTGATAATGGAGCTGTCATCAGCCAGAACAGCTGGGGATACGCTGCCACTAGGGCGGGAAGGAATGCTTCTTCGTATATTAATCCTGTACATAAGGAAGCTATTGATTACTTTATAAAATATGCCGGATGTGATAACAAAGGAGAGCAACTTGACGGAAGTCCCATGAAGGGAGGTATTGTATTGTTTGCATCAGGTAATGCGAATACGTCCGATCCCAGGATAGCGGCACCGGCTGATTATGAAAAGGTTGTTGCGGTTGCAGCCATTGAGGCCGATTATAGGAAAGCTTCTTATTCCAATTATGGCACTTATACGGATATTTCTGCTCCCGGCGGATCGTTGGATGGAGACGGACGGATTTGGAGCACGACTACGGAACGATCCAATAATTATGAATACTTGGCTGGTACATCGATGGCGTGCCCGCTGGTCAGTGGTGTAGCGGCCTTGGTGATAGAGAAGTATGGGGTAGGCAAGAAAGGGTTTACACCGGAGGCTTTGAAGGAGATTCTCTATCAGAGTGCATACGACTTGGATGAATATAATCCGCGATATGCCGGTCAGTTAGGACACGGATGTGTGGATGCCGCCGCCGCTTTAGAGATCGATGTCTCCAATCTTCATCCTTTTATCTTAAAATCCAATCAAATAACTGATAATATGCTGATATTCAGTGTGAGCAGTAGTATGTCCGGAAATGGGAAATTGATTTTGTATAATGGCATCGGCAGCAAGGTGTTGGATCTTCATCTGAAACTTGAAGCCGCATCCCTGCATGCTGTGGACATAACCAAACTCTCTGCCGGATATTATACCTTAGTCTATCAGGCTAAAGGGATGGAAATCAGAGAGAAATTTATCAAGTACTAATCCCAAAAAATAAAGAATATGAGACGAATAGGATTAGGTCTGTTTATAATAGGCATAACTTTTGCCAAGGCTTATGGTCAGGAGGATTACGGACCTGTCAATACCGGAGCGGCAAACTATCTGACTATATCAGCCGATGCGCGCAGCGCGGCCATGGGGGGAGTCGGTGTGGCGGCTCCGGGAGGAGATCATGCCGTTTTTCATAATGGTGCGGCAGCTTTATCGGATGTGACGCGCAGAGGTGGGGTTGCTTATACTTATTCTCCATGGATGCGTGACTATGAGTCCGGATACTCTCTTCATAGCCTGGGTAGTTTTTACAAAATCAATCAGCGTAATGCCATTCTGTTAGGTCTCCGTTATTTCGGCTATCCGGAGATGGATGGAACAGGGGAGGGTGCTTCGGGCATACATCCCAAAGAAATAGCCGTGGAGGCTGGTTATGCATACGAGGTTATAAAGAATTTTTCTGTTTCCGCTACTTTCAAATACTTGTTTTCGGATATGGGCAGGATAGGCAATAGCCGTGGCGCAAGTTCTGTGGCGTTTGATTTAGGAGTATTGTATAAGTGCGAGATAAATGATTGGGAGGGTGCCGGCTGGTCGGTCGGGCTTCATGTGAGTAATCTTGGACCGAAAATAAACTATCTGACTTCTAAAGATGCTCTTCCTGCAACGGTTAAAGTGGGAGGTGCTGCTGACCTGCCTTTTTTACAAATGCATAAATTGACTTTGACTGCCGATTTGGGTTACAGACTTTCACCTGCCGACGTACAGGCGTTAAGTGTAAGTGCCGGCGCGGAATATGCATGGAGGGAACTGGTGATGTTGCGTGGTGGTTATCATTGCGGTGATAAGAAGAAAGGAGATGCCAGTTATGCTACTGCTGGAGCGGGAGTGGAATATGCCGGTGTGCGTCTGGATTTTGCATGGCTGTTTGCAGGGCATGAATACCTTGCCCGAAATACGTTCTGGGTGTCTTTAGGATACTCTTTTTAGACAGAACGTAAGAGCAGTGCTTGCAGTAACCGTCGGATCGTTGGCTGTAGGGGCGGGTTGAATTTGCCCGGATACACCTTCTTTGTGGTATCAGACAGAAGCATTCCGCCCCTACAGGGAACACGATGGTAGTGAAAAAACTTATCAGACAGCCTCGCCAAGATCAACAATTAGTTGAGGCATGGGAAAGTTGTCAGAATACGGTAACTGTGTGCCGGAATTTCCATTTTCTGAGTTGCATCTTTCACTTCAACCTCATCACCGGTGAGATAATCATACCATTTGCCTGTAACGGGGAAAGTAACGGTATATGCTCCATCGGTCTTGCTGAAGTTTCCGGCAACTAACATGTGCTTGGTTGTGGAAGATAAAGTGATGAATCTTCCTTGTCCCCAGTTGCTTGTACCGACTTCCCATGAGAATTGGCTGGTGCTGGTAAATAATTCGGGATTATCATTGCGTAATTTTATCAGCCGTGAATAACTATCGTGTAAAGCCTTGCGGTCTTTGTTCTCCAGATATTCCCAGTGTAGCGGTTTCTTTCCTGTCCGGCCGTTCTCTTCGATGGAAACATCGTATCCCATCTCTCCGAACTGCCAGATCATTTTAGGGCCGGGTACAGTGAAGAAGAAGGATGCGTTCACTTCAAGTTGCCGCATACGGGTGGTTAAGTCTGTTTTCAATGCTTCATCTCCCCATTGGGTTTGCTTGTAGGCGGCTCGTTCTTCGTCATGGCTTTCCATAAATCCTATCCATGCGGGGATACTTTCGTACAGTCCGTCAAATGCGCTGTCATCGTTCCAACCCATGGCGGTCTGGCAATAGGCGTTATTCATGTTCCGCCATAAGTGCATACCGTCTTCGGCCAGTTCTTTTTCTTCTTTGCTATCACAGAAATGTTCCAGGATAACGTATGCCTCGGGTTTCACTTCTTTGATGGCTGCGTGGTAATCTTTCAGAATCTCGATGCGGCTCTTGTCGTAATTGGAAGCGCTACTTTCGGTTGATGCGGCTTGTGTAAAACCTTTAGTCAGGTCGAAACGGAATCCGTCTATATGGTATTCATTCAATAAGAATTGCAGATTGCGTTTCACGAATTTACGTACCAAAGGACTTTCATGATTGAAGTCGTGGAATACGCTGTAAGGGTGAGGTGCGTCTACGTTAAAGTAGGGATTGTTTGGGGCTGTCTTATTGTTTGCGCTGTTCCAGTACAATTTGGCAAACGGCATACTTCCGGTTGCATGATTGTAAACTACATCAAAAATAACTGCCATTCCTGCCTTGTGGCACGCATCAATGAAGTCTTTGTACATTTTCTTTGTTCCATACGCTTTGTCCAGAGCAAAGAAGAAGCATGGATTATATCCCCAGCTATCGTTGCCGTCAAATTCCTGGACAGGCATTAATTCAATGGCATTAACACCCAGTGATTTCAAATAATCCAGTTTTTGCATGGCTCCATTGAGGTCATTACTTGCCGTGAAATCACGGAGAAGCATCTCATAAATGACTAGTTGTTCCGGATTGGGTACCTTGAAGTCAGATACTGACCAGCGGTAGTTATCCTGCTGTATCTTGAAAACGGATACGATTCCTTTTCCTCCTTCGGGATAACTTTTGTTATCCGGATAAGTGGAAGAGGATATATAGGAGTCATTATCAGGATCGAGTATCTTTTCGCAATAGGCGTCTCCCAGACGGATGGTTTCACCATTTCTGGTACCTACATAATATTGGAAGGCATATTCTTTGTTTACATCCAGATTTCTGAGAGTGATCCACCAGCAACCGCTGGCATCATCGCGATACATCTGGCAATTGTCTTCGTTGCTAAGTTGCCAATGATTGAAATCACCTACCACATGGGCGAAATCTTTATGGTTCCCGTCCGTGTCTTTATCGTAAAGGACGAGGGTGACTGTAGAGTTGTCTATAATGTTGATGCCTTCTGCTACATTTTCAGGCAACGTTCCTTTCTTGATAGAGGCCGGAACAAATTCTTGGTAAGTATTGTCTGTGACAGGTATAAAGAGGTCTTCGGTTTGCAGACTTCCATCTTCGTTGCGGAGTACGAATCCTAATTTTTTGACTGGGGTCTTTTCTGAACTGTACCATTGGCGGATGGACGGAGATAAGGTAAGCGTCCATACATTATTATCCAGTTTGGACATTTTACACTTGTCCGTGTTTTCATTCCATTCACTTTGTACGTATGACCAAGAGCCTTCACTGATAATGCCTGTATGTGCATATACTGTTCCCTGATAGTTATATAGGAGAGAAGAGCTGGCGGCTCTGTAGTAGATGGTCAGCGGTCGGTCGGCATCAGGCTCTTCCAAAGAATAGCTGAGTCCTTCGGGTATGACAATGGGTTTGGGGGTTTGGGAGATGGTGAACGATTTTTGTGCGCTTCCCGCTATCAGGTTCAGATGGACATTCCGGGTGTCATCGCTTTCGTTTTCATTGACGGTGATGCTGACAGTAACAGTTCCGGCTTCTCCCCGGGTCGGAGTTACGATGCACCAGTTGTTTGCTCCAGGTTCATCCAGTGCAGCCTGCCAGGCTCTGCCGGCTGTAAAAGTGATGCTTCTTACTCCGGGTTGTGAGGCGAATGTCATTCCATTGGCAAAGAAGTTCTCACTTTCAGGAGCCGGAGTGATGGAATCGGTCAAGTTATCGTCATCGGAACAGGCAGTGAATAAACTCGCAACGAGTCCTAGGAAAAAAAGAAAAGTATATTTTTTCATAATCTTGTTATTTAAGGGGTAAGATGAAAAAAGACATCAGGCACCATCGGATAAACGGTAGGTGCTTGATGTCTTTTCGGATCAATTATTTAGCGTTTGACTACAGTGGCATGATAGTTGCTTGCGTCTCCTAATTTTAGAGTAATGACATAAGTACCAGCTTCGGTAGTGATATTGTCTCCTCCATAAGTCAGATGGTTCAAGTCTCCACCCAGATTAATATCCCATTTGTTATTGGCGCGGAATTTATAGTTTCCGGCTGCCAGTTCGGTTGTTATACTCCATTCACCGGTTTCCGCATTCAGTGTCATGGGGGTTGAATTGTCCCATCCTCCTTGGGTCGCGTCGCCTATTATTCCCCATTCGGTTTTACTGAATTTATAAGTCAAGGTGGACAGGTTGGCTTCTATACGATAAAATCCGGTTTCTGTGACACTCAGGTTTCCGGCTCCTCCATCGGTGCTCAGTTCGGTATCACTGGCATAGCCATAGTTTGTACCGTCCCAGTCTTTCTGTGAGGTAAGTTTAAATGTGTTATCCGCATCCATATAGATATAGCCGTCATAATGAGTCATATCCGTAGAATAAAGATAAGGCGCCGTCTCTGGTTTCCATCCTTGGTGTCCGCCCGGAACGTAAAGGAACGGGCTGATATTTCCCAATGCTTCTATCTTATAGGTATATTCCAGCATGTTCAAGGTGATTTTCACCCATCCTTTGGCAGGGATTTTTCCGGCTTGCGGGTTTTCTGTCACTAACAGGCCGCTCTCAGAGTCGTCACCGTTTGTGGCTACGCCCAGTGCCCCCGGTGCCCAAATATCTCCGCCATCTACATTGCTTTGTGGAATAATCTTCCAGTAACATTCATCCTTGGGCATTTCCACAATCATGCTGAAAACCGGATCTTCATATACATCTTTTCCGCTATGACCGAATTTTATCAATGCTTCGGAATTCCATTTATTTACATCCCCTATCAAGTAATAGGCGGTGTCGATGAACAAAGCTTCGGGAGTCGCTTCAATTTTTCCCAGTGTTATTTTTTCCGGAAGGGCTATTGCTGAGGTGTGGCTTACGATATAGATTGTCGCGCGTGCATAGATTGTCCGTGCATAGGGAGCTTTGCCATAGATCTCTTTTACAACCTCTTCCAGCTCTCCTGCAGTGACGGAGGCTGTTCCGTTTTTAACGCTACAGGGCAAGGGGACTGCTTGGGTAAAGGTTTCATCTTTCGAAACTTCCACTTCCAGATTGATGGTGTCTCCTTCTGTCAGTTCCGGATGGTCGGTCAGTTTGGCAACTTCCAGCAGGGTTGCATCATCCAAGTCCTTGAAAAGGATCGGGGCTGTGCATGAACTTCCTAAAGACAGGGTGAACCCTTCTACGTTTTGTACAGGTTCTTGCGGGTTGGTCTGTGGCAATGCGAAATGATCGTTGACGTTGTCATCGCAGCCCGTCAGGGCTGCAATGAATATCAATAACATATATAAATTAATTTTTTTCATAATCTTGTAATTTAAGGGATGATTTACTTGATGGCGCCTTTATTGTCAATAAAGTTCAGATAGGCTTTTTGACCTGCATTTCCCATGGCGCGTTCCTGGTCTTCACCGGTACCGCGATATTCTATCTTACCTCCCAGAATAATAAATTCGCTTTTCCACCAGTCAATGTCTGCTAACTTGATACACATGCGTACTTCGCCGGATGCAACGAAGGCGGGGGATACGAATTCTCCTTTGCCCTCGGGAACGGTAAACATATTGGCCTCTGTGAATGAGTCCCAGCCACCGGAAGTATCACCGGTCAGATACACTTCGGGCTTGTAGAAATCGACTGCGTATTTATAATTCCGTCCTTCGAGAGTGACTTTCACGACTACTATATACCATCCCGGATTACCAATCTCAATGTTATCTTCGCCTCCTGCATCCACCAGTTTTTTAGATGCTTCACTGATGGTCACTCCCTGGATTCCTACTTGATTGTTGTCCCACGATGTAGCTGTATTCAGTTTGAATGCGGCTTTATTCCCGTCTGCATCGGCTCCCAGATATTGCATGGACCAGAACATACCTTCGTTGGAATGAACCGGAATCATGGAATAACATTTGCTCCAATCCCAGTCGCACACACTGCCGATGAGATATAGATTGGTGGGCAGAGTCACTGCGGGCAAAGCATAATAGGGGAGAACTTGTGGCAATTCTATGATGTTCGAGGTGATGGTGCTGCCTGCTATCTCGGATTTGTTGTCGGTCAGGGCGGAAGCCGTCAGACGAACATACAAAGGTATGGGGGCTTTGGGAAACTCGTCTTCATTTACTCCTAATAAATTGGAAATAGCGACAGCAACTTCTTGTGCGTCCACTTCCATTTTGGCTGTTGAATACTTGGTGTCCAGAGTCGCATTCTTTTCAAAAGCCTGGTCCAGAGCGATTTCTACAGTATAGCGCGTGGCAGCTGTGAAACCATAATCGGGCTGTGAACAGGTCAGTTGTATGGTGGCTGTGTTCTTTAAATCATAGATGCCCGATGCGTATTTAGGAACATTAAGCACAAACTCGGTCGGCTCTGTGAAGACAGGAGTGCCCTCATCGTCCGAGCACGCTACAAGTGTGCTCAAACTGAATACGAGGATGAATAAGTATATCATCTTTTTCATTGTTTCTCAAATTTATAAGGTTAAACTGTTATTTTAGTGTGGCATAGCCCGGATTCTGAACCAAGTTCGGATTGGCTGTCAAGTCTTTATCGCTGATGGGATAGATATTGAACTTGCTGTCAATATTGGCTATACCTTCTTGAGGGCCGCCTTTGTAGTCCCAGGCATATTCTTTAGTGAATTTGCCGAAGCGTATCAGATCCGAGCGGCGCTGACCTTCCCAATATAGTTCACGGGAGCGTTCCGCTAAAATGAAATCCAGAGTCAGATCGGAACCGGAGATATTGCCCGATTTGTCACCGTTGGCTCTTTCGCGCAATAAGTTGATATAACCTACAGCGGTAGAGACATCGGCTCCGGTTGCTTGTCGTGCGGCACATTCCGCATAAATTAAATAGATGTCAGCCAGTCGGAACAGAGGGAAGTCTGTGTCGGGCCATGCGGAAGGGGTGACTTCATTCTGATCCCAGCCCAGATTGGTGAATTTGTGGCAGAGATAGCCGCTGTTCCAATCGGTCAGTACAGGAACTACATCTCTACGGGTTTTCACTCCTTGCTCTGTGCAGTTGTCTCCGTTTTCACCATCCACATATTCCTTTACATCAAAGAATATAAAACGACTGTCCTTCTTTAAGGTGCTTCCGTGGTGGTCGTATCCTGCCACCGGTGAATAATCGAATTGTTTGACTAGTTGTGAACAGGGCTTTAAACAAGTCCATGAGGCGTCCATACCCAACCATTTGGGATTAAGCAAACCACCGTAGGCTGCCGCTGTGACCATAATGCTGTTTCCATAGCTTTTGGCATTTTCACCATCGCAAGGAATGGCGAAAATAATCTCATTGCCATGCAACGGGGAAAGATGATTCTCGCCGCAGAACAGATTCCTGTAATTCTTTTCCAATCCGAAACCCCCTTCATGAATGACTTTATTGGCATAAGAGACTGCCTGGTCGTACATGGGTGTACCTGTATATACTTCGGCATTGAGGTACATCTTGGCCAAAAGGGTATTGACTACAGGTTTGGTCATACGCCCGTAAGTGCCCATCGTACCTTTCTCCGGCAGAGAACTGTTTTCTGAAAGATCTTTCAATTCGGTTACCACTTTGTCGAATATTTCTTTAGCTCCCAATTGGGATGGTTTCCAGGACTTGTCATTAGTGGGGCTGTCATCCCATACCCATCCCGGGTTTCTATATACATCAATCAGATAGTAATAGTTCATGGCTCGCAGGGCACGGACTTCATCTCTGAATTGTTTGATATTAGGTATTCCGCAGTCTTCCGGATAATTGTCTAGAAATTCTTTGCAATACCGGATGTTCAGCATGGCTCTTTGATAAAATGTATAAGCGTAGAACAGGGTATAGTCCCAATTATTGGTACAGAGTTCCACTATACCTTCATCTTTCCAGTTCCAAAGGGCTTCATCGGTAGGGTATAGCTCAAGGGACAGCAGTCCGCGCAGGAAACATAAAGAACCCTGATCCGGACCCTGAAGGTCTTGAACACCTCCCGAAGGTCCTACATTGCCGGACAAGCCGAAACCGCTATAAATTTTGGCGAGGAAAGACTGGCAGTCTGACTCATTGATAATTTCGGACTGGCCTTTGTCTATGATTGGATTTTGATCCAGATCATTTATGCAGGAGGATGTGGACAGGCAGAGAATGGCTGCTCCTACGAAAACGTATTTTTTTATGTTAAGATTGAATTTCATACTGTTTCTTTATTAAAAGTTGATATTAACACCGAACAATACACTGATAGGACGAGGATATACCTGGCGGTCCATACCTCCGTCTACTTCAGGATCGAGGCCGTCATACGGAGTGATGGTAATGGGATTTTGTACAGTGGCATACAGACGTCCCGACCAACCGTGGTATTTAGCTCCTTGGAGGAAATTCTCAAAGGAATATCCCAATGTGATATTATCTATCTTCAAAAAAGAAGCGTTTTGGATGTAATAATCCGACTGGCGCTGTCTTTCTTGGAAATTGGTATTGAATGCGGCTTTCGGTTGATTGGACAAAGCGCTGTTGCTGAAAATGGCGCTGGTGCCGATAGCGGCATTGGCTGCTATACCGTTGTAGTTATAGTTCCCTATGCTGGCGCGTCCGTTAAAACCGAAGTCCCAGTTCTTATATGATACTTTGGAGTTGAATCCCATAATCACGTCAGCGGTGGGCTTATGATACTGGTATAAGTCCTTTTCAGTCACTTCACCATCACCGTTACGGTCAACATAGACTCCTTCCATCGGGTTACCATTCTTGTCATATACTTGTTCAAATACATAATAAGTTCCGGGAGCATAGCCTACGCTGTGTATTTTAATGGTCTTGCCACCATCACCTCCGGTCGATTCAAAGCGTTTGCCCGGTGAGTCGCTGTTGTCATTGTAGTCCAGTTTGGTAATTTCAGTTTTGTTCCAAGCGACATTGAAGCCTAAATCCCAGTTCCATGTAGAACTAACGATGGGTTTTGCATTGATGGCAAATTCAAAACCGGTATTTTTCAATGAACCGATATTGGCCACCACATATTCGGCAAAGTCGGTACCTGCAGGAACATTCACTTCGGCATTGATCAGGTCTTTTGTATCGCGGATGTAAAAATCGGCCGAACCGTTGATACGGTTGTTAAAGAACCCATAGTCTATACCTACATTATAAGTAGTGGTCTGCTCCCATTTCAAATCGGGGCTGGAAGCTGAAGGTGATACTACATTCACCCATTTTACATTTCCTGACTCATCATAGATGGGATACATGGCACCACCTTGACCGTATCTCCAGAAAGACATATAAGGATAATCACCTTGCTGGATATCTTGCTGGCCGGTGATACCCCATCCCAAACGAAGTTTCAATTCACTTAAATCCTTGAACTTTTTCAAGAAAGCTTCTTCGTTCATTTTCCATCCTAGGGCTACGGAAGGGAATAATCCCCAACGGTTGTTCTTGGCAAAACGTGAAGAGGCGTCATCGCGTAAAGTGAAAGTCAACAGGTACTTGTCCCATGCCGTATAGTTCAAACGTCCGTAAAATGATAATAGGACATATTGGGATTCAGCCGGTTGCTGGTCTCCGTTCATGCTTGTTCTTTCACCGAAGTTCTCTTCGTTTCTTGAAAGATACCATGTCTCTTTGTTGCTTTCATAATGATATTTCTGATAGGAATAACCTGCCATGACATCAAAGTGCTGCTTGGCGAAATCCTTGCTGTATTGTGCATAGAAATCAAGTAAGGTATTTCTTCTTTCGTAAAAGTAAAGGTAGTTGCTGCCCGATTTCAGAGGGTCTTCACCATACGAACCGGGGGCGGTGGGATCAACATATTTGTCACCGTCACTCTTGGTATAGTCCATGCCCACATTCAGGTTCAGACGCAGGTCGGGCAGAAAATGGATTTTATAGTCAAATTGGGCATTCCCGATGAAGGATTTGACTTTTGACTGGTCGTCTGTCATCTCAAGTAGGGATACAGGGTTGACACCGGCAGAGGATGCCTTTGTACCGTTGGGGTCATTATCCGTAGTCCAGGTGAAGTATCCGCCGAATTTATTGTTGTCATTCTTAACGGGCTTGGTGGGGTCGAAAGACACTGCACCCACAACGGCACCGGTGTCAGCGAACTGATTTTTGATGTAAATGCCTTTGGCGTTCAGGTTCATGTTCAAATGATCGTCAAAGAATTTGGGAGTCAAAGAAACGCTTCCGGTGTAACGTTCAAAGTTCGAGGTCTTCAGGATACCGTTTTGATTGGTATAACCAAAAGAAACACGGTAGGGAAGATAGTCTTTGACAGAACCGTAGGCACTGATATTGTGTTCTGTGGAAACAGCGGTTCTCATCACTTCGTCCTGCCAGTCGGTGTTTACTCCCGGATAAAGGTTGACGGCTGTAATCATGGCTTCCGTTGCGTTGGGGTTGTTGATGATGAAATCGCGGTATTCGTCTCCTGTCATGACATCTATTTTATTTTTCCGGGTGCTGACAGAGACATTGCCCGAATAGTTTATCTTCACAGAACCTGTCTTGCCTTTCTTGGTAGTAATGATGATTACACCATTAGAGGCACGGGAACCGTAGATGGCGGTTGCCGACGCATCTTTTAATACCGTGAAACTTTCTATGTCGGTGGGGTTGACCGAACTCAGGGGATTCGAGAGGCCTTCTACGGAACCTGAACTCATGACTACTCCGTCAATTACAATTAACGGATCGTTGCTGGCGGTCAGAGAGGAACCTCCACGGATGCGGATGGCTGAACCTCCACCCGGCTGTCCTGTCGATGTGGCTACATTGACACCTGCCACTTTACCGGCAATCATGTCTTGAGGGCTGACTGTAAGACCTTTGTTCTTTTCTTCCGCTTTGATGGCAGTCACTGATCCGGTGGCATCGTTCTTTTTTACCGTACCATAACCGATAACCACAACGTCTTGCAACATTTGCGAATCATCTTTCAAAAGAATGTTTAGAGATGGGGCGGCGGGGACCTCCTGTGACTGATATCCGATAAATGAAATAACGATTATATCACCTTTATTGGCATTTAACTGGAAGTTGCCGTCAAAATCTGTGATAGTACCATTGGTTGTTCCTTTCACCACAACATTGGCTCCAATAATTGGTTCGCCTGTTGTGTCCTTTACAAGTCCTTTAACAGTCATTTGCTGGGCAAATGCGTCTATGGACAAGAAGCATCCTACCATTAACATTAGTAGGACCTTGAACATCAAGTTTCTTTTCATGTCTTTAAATTTAAAGTTAAATAATTATTTCAAGTTTATATTCTCAGTTAAAAAATACCTATTGAAAACTGTTTTCCCAAACAACCTGATTTTCTAATCAATCTCTGTTATAATGTATGTTTTTACCTTTTAGAATGATTGGCGGCTGCTTTAGCTAACCATCATCCTCACTTACTTTTTGTTTTGTTTGTTACAAATGTAGCGGTCTTATAAAGCGATTTTTGAGATAAGAATAAAAATATAAATGATTTAGTGCTAGTGCAAATCATATATAATTGATTCATAGTATAATATACTGATTGGCTTATCTTAAAAATATAACTATATGTGAACTGTTCAAGGCTCATTCGGCTACATTTTATGAGGATTAATGTTAACTGTTTGTCAAAAGATCACTTTCTATAACCTCTTGATGCCTTTTAATTCTGCTTTATCTTTTACCTCTTTAATGCTGATTGCATAACCACCACCGCTTGCTGCGTGTAAGTTCAGTTTGCTTTTGTTGGTCACAATGCCTTTACGGATGGTATATGCCTGTGGATTATCTTTCCAGTCGGCATCTTTTGCGTCTGCATATACAGTTGCGATGTATTTTTTGTCCGGATCAAGGAAATCAAATATCAGTTTTGAAGAATGACCGTTCTCGTCTGCCGTACAGCCGATATACCAGTCGTTGGTTCCTTTAGCTTTGCGGGCAATGGTAATATAGTCTCCCGGTTCGGCTTCCAGATATTTGGTTTCATCCCAGTCAATGGCTACATCTTTTATGAATTGGAAGGCATCCATGAAGCGTTCATAGTTTTCAGGTATGTCGGCAGCCATTTGTAATGGGCTGTACATTGTTACATACAGGGCCAGTTGGCGTGCCAAAGTAGAACGTACCTGTGAATTGTTGGTAGGATTCATTTTGTTACAGTGGGTTTCAAAGATACCCGGAGTGTAGTCCATCGGACCACCTATTAATCGTGTGAAAGGCAAGATGGTAGTATGGTTTACGTTGTTACCGCCAAATGATTCATATTCAGTTCCGCGTGCCGATTCGTTACCGATCAGGTTGGGATAGGTGCGGCATATTCCGGTAGGGCGTACAGCTTCGTGGGCGTTTACCATGATTTTGTAGTCCGCTGCTTTTTTCACCGCATACAGATAGTGGTTATCCATCCATTGTCCATAGTGGTGTTCGCCACGTGGAATAATGTTGCCTACATAGCCACTTTTTACAGAATTATATCCGTTGTCTACCATGAATTGGTATGCCTGGTCCATGTGGCGTTCATAGTTACGTACAGAAGCCGAAGTTTCATGATGCATCATCAGTTTTACGCCTTTGCTTGCAGCGTAGCTTTGAAGTTCTTTCACATTGAAGTCGGGATAGGGAGTTACAAAATCAAACACATAATCTTTGCTTTTTCCGAACCAGTCTTCCCAACCTTCATTCCAGCCTTCTACCAATACTTGGTCGAATCCATGCTCTGCTGCAAAATCAATGTAACGTTTTACGTTGGCAGTGTTGGCAGAGTGTTTGCCGTTAGGTTTTGTTTTGTTGTAATCTGTTTCACCCAGTTTTACACTGGATAAGTCGTCCGTGTAAGCCCATGAGCCTTTTCCCGTAATCATATCCCACCATACGCCGATGTATTTCACAGGCTTGATCCAGGAAGTGTCTGCTATTTTGCAAGGTTCGTTCAGGTTTAACGTAATGCGTGAGGCAAGAATGTTGCGGGCATCATCACTAACGATGACGGTACGCCATGGTGAAGTGCAGGGAGTCTGCATATATCCTTTGTCACCTTGTGCGTCCGGAGTCAGCCATGATTCGAAAATCATGTTCTTGTCATCCAGGTTGAGGTGCATGCAGGCATAGTCTATCAAAGCTGCTTCGTGCAGATTGATGTACAGACCGTCGTCTGTTTTCATCATCAGGGCAGTTTGTACACCGGTGGGGCTGAATGCGGTTTGCGAGGAGTTCTCCGTATAAGCCTTTGAAAACAATCCTCTGATTTCCGACAGGCGGGAAACGGTATAGTCATATTCCTGTGTGTCATAATCTCCCGGAATCCAGTAAGCGGTGTGGTCACCTGCCATGGCAAATTGTGAATGTTCTTCTTTGATCACGAAATAGTTCAAGTTCTTCTGCTGCGGAAATTCATAGCGGAAACCCAGACCGTCGTTGAACAGGCGGAAACGGATGATTATAAATCTGTCATTGGCAGGCTGGTTCAATGTGACCGCCAATTCATTATAATGGTTACGGATTTCTTTTTCTTCTCCCCATACCGGCTGCCATGTTTCATCGTTGGTAGATGTCCGGACATCCTTTATCTCGAAACCGTTATAAAGGTTTGTCTTGATGTCCAGTTTGTCTATGTCTTTTTTATCAGTCCATTCGAAGTCGGTTTTGGCGTTTGCGTCTTCTTTTTTTAATTCCAACCCCAATTTACTGGGTTTGATAACTTCCTTTTGTTTATAGGTCAGTTCATACGTGGGAGTGCCCTGACCATCTAGAGTAAATGTCATCTCCAGATTACCATCCGGAGAGTTCAGTTTTTGTTGTGCATTTGCAATGAATGAGATACAGAGAAATGCGATAAGTGAAAGATTCTTTTTTAAATTCATAATATGTACTGGTATTAAATTATAAGCTTTTACTGGTTGTTTTAAAATTCTAAAACTAGCATTTCACGCCCCGGAAGTGTTAGGTTTTTATTCAAGTCGATATTTTGATCCGTTAAAACATCATGGGCTGATGTTGTTGGAAGTACTTCTTTGTATGGAGTCAGGTTTATGGTTTGCGTTTTGTCTGTTCCATTCATGAGAACCGTTATCGATTTGTTTCCGTATTTTCGTTCATAAACGTAAATCCCTTTGTTGGGAGCGAAGTGTTTCAATCTGCCTTTGGCTATGACTTCATTCCCTTTTCTCCATTGGAGTAATTTCTGCATATAAGTAAAGGCTTCATTTTGCTGCGGAGTACGGTTAGCCTCATTGAAACAGTTGCGTGGGTCATTTTTCCAACCTCCGGGGAAATCACAACGTAACAGACCGTCGCCATTGGCTTTATCTGCAGCCATCAGAATTTCTGTCCCATAATAAATCTGGGGAATGCCACGTGTGGTCAGCAGGAATACAAGTGCTTGTTTGTAGCGGTCAATATTTTGCGTGGCTTCTTCATTTAAATAAAAGCGTGAAGTATCATGGTTATCAAGGAAAACGAGCAGATTCATCGGATCTGCATATACCAAATCCTGAGTAAGATAATCGTAAAGACGATATAATCCGCCGTTCCAGTCAGTTGTTTCTTCGTCAAAGGCTTTGTTCATTTGTTCCATCAGCGGGAAATCCATCACGGTACGGAGATTGGAGTTTCTGGGAGCAGCCAGTCTGCTGTCTTTCTGCCAGAAAGAAACCAGCACATTACTGTTCAACCAAGTTTCACCTACTATGTTGAAATCAGGGTACTCATCGGTCACGGCTTTACACCATTCTGACATCATGTCGAAATCTGCGTAAGGATGTGTGTCTTGACGGATGCCGTTAATCCCTGCATATTCTATCCACCAGATACTGCTTTGGATCAAATAGCGGGCTACATGGCGGTTGCGTTGGTTCAAGTCGGGCATTGATTCTGTAAACCATCCGTCTACGGCTATCTTGCGTTCATAATCAGAAGCGTGGATATCCTGTACACTCGCTGTTTTATAAGAAGTTTGTGTGTAGTTTCCTTTAAAATTGAACCAGTCTTTGGAAGGCATATCTTTGAAAAGATAGTTTTCGCTGCCACAATGGTTGAAAATCATGTCCATAACAACTTTCATTCCTTTGCTGTGTGCTTGTTCTACCAGCTTGCAGAATTCTTCATTGCTACCTAATCTGCGGTCTACTTGATAATAATCGGTAATGGCATAGCCATGATAGGATCCTTCTTTCATGTCATTTTCCTGTATGGGGTTCAGCCAGATTGCCGTAACTCCCAAGTTGGAGAGATAATCCAGATTATTTTCAATACCTGCGAGGTCGCCCCCGTGACGGGCGAACGGATCGTTACGGTCTACCTTTGCTTCCAACATTTCCGGTACGACATCGTTCGAGGGATTTCCGTTGGCGAAGCGGTCTGGCATAATCAGATATAATACGTCACCCGAGTTGAAGCCTTCCACGTTGGAAGCATCTGCCTTACGCTGTTTTATTTCATATGGCACAACAGTTTGCTTTTTACCTTGTTTCAGTGTAATATGAAAAGTCTGCGGAGTAGCTTCCGATAAATCCATATATAAGATTAAGTAATTGGGATTTTCTTGTTTCACAACATCTTTCAGAAGAATGTCTTTAGAAGAGATGCTTACATCACTGGAAGAAATATTGTCGCCATACAGTAGGACCTGTAGTTCGGGATTCTTCATATCCGCCCACCAGAAGGTTGGGGCTACTTTTTTAATTATGGCTGCGGACACTGTGTGTTGCAAACCGAATAACGCGAGTAATGCCATAAGTGCGAATGTTCTTTTCATAATATATAGAAATTAGTGTTTATATCTTCATTTCATTTGGATGTTGCAAATGTAGAAGTGGAATAGCTGAGATTTGAGTACTAGAATAAAAATATAAATGTTTTATAGACTCAACTTATTGATAATTAGGCATATTCGTCTTTGATGTATTGCTGAAAATATAAACGTCAATGAAAATATTTTCGTTGAAAAACTTTATTCTAATTACTTATATTTATATATTTGTGAATCTATAATAAGTATATAAGATGAAGAATGTAACCTATTTCTTTATATTGTTTTTGTTGACTTTGACAACTCCTTTGTTTGCTGATAAAAACAGCAATGAAGAAGTGTTGAAAAGGTTGGATCGGGTCATAGATAATAAGACCGCTTGTCATGTACAGAAGGAAAAAGAGATTGTGGATTTAAAGCAACGTCTTCACCGTTCTAAAGACAATAGGGAGAAATATGAACTTTGCGGTTCTTTGTTTAACGCTTATCTGCATTATCAAGCAGATTCCGCATTGTATTATATTAATGGAAAAATGAATTTGTTGCCTCTGTTGAATCATCCGGAGTTAAAGAATGAGATTGTCATTAACCGTGCCGAGGTGATGGGGGTGATGGGAATGTATAACGAGGCTTTGGAACAATTGGAGCGGGTAGACCCGTTGGAATTGGAACGGGAGACTTTGGCTTATTATTACCGGACCTATCGGGCTTATTATGGTTGGGTGGCCGATTATACCACCAATGATGCCGAAAAAGTGAAATATTTGAAAAAGACCGATGCTTACAGGGATTCTATTCTTATTGCTACTGATCCTTGTGTAGACAGGAGCATTGTATGGGCCGAGAAAAAGATTATTAATGGCAAGGTGGATTCTGCTTTGGTTATATTGTCGGACCTATTGAAAGAAACGCCGGATGAACGGCAAAAAGGGTATATTTACTATACTTTATCCGAGGCTTACGATATGCGGGGAGATATTCAGAAAGAAATTTATTATCTGGCCTTGACCGCTATTACAGATTTGAAATCGTCTATTCGTGAATATGCATCCTTACAGAAATTGGCTCAACTGATGTATGAGGTAGGTGATTTGGATCGTGCCTATAAGTATTTGAATTGTTCAATGGAGGATGCGGTAGCCTGTAATGCCCGTTTGCGGTTTATTGAGGTAACGCAGTTCTTTCCTATTATTGATAAAGCATATAAATTGAAAGAAGAGAAAGAGAGGCAGATTTCCCGTACTCTTTTAATCAGTGTCAGTTTACTTTCTTTATTTTTGCTTGCTGCTATTTTTTATCTGTACCGATGGATGAAGAAATTGTCAGTGATGCGCCGTAATCTGAGTCTGACTAATCAACAGATGCAGGAAGTAAATGCTGAGTTGGCACAGACGGGGAAGATCAAGGAAGTATACATTGCCCGTTATTTGGACAGATGTGTGATTTATCTGGACAAGTTGGAGTTTTATCGTCGTTCTTTGGCGAAACTGGCAATGGCCTCCCGTATAGACGATTTGTTTAAAGCGATTAAATCCGAGCAGTTCATACGAGATGAACGGAAGGATTTTTATAATGAGTTTGATAAGTCTTTCCTGGAGTTATTTCCTCATTTCATTACTTCTTTTAATGAGTTATTGGTAGAGGAAGGAAGAATATATCCCAAATCGGGCGAGTTGCTGACTACGGAATTGCGTATATTTGCTTTGATCCGTCTGGGAGTGACTGATAGTAATCGGATTGCCCATTTCTTGGGGTATTCTTTGGCAACGATTTATAATTATCGCAGCAAGATGCGTAATAAGGCGATAGGAAACAAGGAAACTTTTGAACAGGAAGTGATGAACCTTTGAACAAAGATGGATGTTCAAAGACGTTCATCTTTGTTCCGTTAGTTTGTTGAAGTATTTGTCTATCTGATAAGTTGATCTGGCGCTATATCTTGATTTTAGGTTGCTTTCCGCTTTATATAGTATACCGGAAGTAATATTGAATCGTTCTAACGCGATATAAAATTGCAATGTGTCATTGTTTAAATCATCTTCTAGGAAAAATAAATTTCTGATTGTTTCTTGATAAGCTTTCCCTTGGTAGTGCATTTGTCTGGCTTTGGTGTAATTTTTTGTTTGTTTACGTTCCTGGATGCGCTCAACCTGTTTTTTATATTCAATGCTTTGTTGCAGAAATAGACACATCGGCCATCAGTGCAATGAAACGAACTACAGTTCGCTTTCAGTATAAGGCTCAAACTCTTATTATAAAATATTTCAGTAGAATATCTATGCTTTTGGAAAAAGTTGTCATACGCTTGATTTTTATAAAACAAAATATCACCCAGTTTCCGGTAAAAGTCCGCCGCTACCAAAAAGTTGGAATAAGGATTGAACATATTATGAAAATTTTTACATGTTTCAGTCAAATGGGCGTAACGGATACCTGTTGTATCTATCTTTTCCAAAGTATATAAACGGGCAACCAAAGCCAAGTGCAGGGTTCTCATATTGTCGAACAAAGTTCGATATGTCGGAGCAAACCGTTTCAACAAAAGTATCAGTTCTTCATAAACGATAAAAGCGGAATTATCTGTTTTGCGTTTTTCGTGAGCAAGCCCTAATTTCAACATCGTACGGTTCAGGAAAGAGATGTAGTTTAACTGCTGTATGCCTCCCTCCTGTTTTTTGATGACCGGCATGACATATTCCATGCTTTTTTCATATTCACGGATGGCATCCGAATAATTTTCTTCCTGTATATAGGTATCCCCTAATGAATGATGGATACTGGCTTGGGAATATTGTTTCACTCCTTGTTCGTGTTCGTTGTACTTCAGCAGCCGCATATAATGGTTCTTGATGTTTTGCATTTCATCCAGTGAAAAGTTAAACAGGGCGGAAACCTCGCCTGAAATCTTGGAATGATAGGAAATCTCTTCCGCAATCCGCATCGGGAATTTATAATGGAACAGACCACAAGCGATAGAAGTTAGATGGGTGTGGTTCATAAAGTCAATGATGGATCCGATGTATTCCCTTATTTCTGGTGTCTTGTTTATTTCCTGCAATTCAGGAGTCTGTTCTAGATTGCGCCACGAAAAACCATTGTTATGTAATTTGAAGATGTGTGAAATTAGAAAAGAGGAGGACACCAACAGCTTATCGCCATATAGATTGGAGCGGTTGATAATGGTCTGCATGATGGGATAGGTCAGGTGATGGATGAAATTCACCTTCTCTTGGGTATAATAGCCAAAAGATAGGTAAGAGTCACTCTCTTTTATGTCATAGTTTTTTTGTTTCTTATCCTTCCATTGATAAATTCTGCTGATTTTGTTTTCTTTTTCTAGGTATTTCCCTTTACGTATGTTCTTTTCAAAAAATAGAGTCATCTTTTTAGGTGATCCATTGCTTACATAAGTAAGGTAACTGATGAAGTGATAAAGAAAAAGAATCTCTTTCCAAATCCGTTGTCTGTAAAGGGCTTCGTTCGGCGTTCCATTCGTTTTCATAATATCGCTGTCCTGTCGTTATGCGATAGTAGTAATAGTTTTTCAAGCAATAAATATTCTTCTGGTCGTATTTCCTTGTGGCTGCATGTGCTATCAAGTCCTCGATATGAGGGGGCATCAACTGTTTGCATATAAACTGTTCGGTCATTTAGTTGCTGTTGTTGGTATTCCGGCTGCTGGTCAGGAAGCTGTCCACATTAATCACTCCGCTGAAGATGCTGCTGATGGAAAAATCCCTGTCGGACATGTCCGCCTGATAAGCCTCGTACATTTCCCTGCCGGCAATGAAAATAAAATAAGCCCTGGCGGTAGAGAAAAAGAATTTCATGTTGGCAATGATGCGTAACACTTCTTGTTTGCGCGTGCGCGAAGACACCTTTTGTTCGGGTCGGACAGATAATTTCTCAAACTCGGGCAAAGTTTCGGAGTGTTCATGTCGCTTGGCGGAATCCGTCTTGTCCAGTTCATCGAAAATAATCACTATCTTTCTTTTTTCTCCCACTATCAGGTCCAGCACTTCTATCAAGTCATATTCTATTTCCTGCGCAGTGGCAGGCATTATATTTCTGCTTTTCCTGTTTTTTATTTGCGGCTTCAGTTTCTCCCACTCCAAGCCGAATGTGTTATCCGATTCTACTTGTATCGAGGCATTCAGCCTTTGCACAATGTTGCGCAGTTTGACGATGGCACGTACTTCCGACTTGTAACCAGCCAGAAGATGCATTGCGATAAGTGTTCCCAGCATACCTGCCAAAACAAGGAAAGCTATATCCTTTTTATCATCGATTCAAAAATAAGCAAAAATAGCCGCAAACATTAGCATCCAAAGGAAAAGGTAATGCTTGACCGAATAATATAGCCGCATCCATTTATTCTCGTTCATCAACAAGCCCAACAGGTGTTTTACGATAATGCACAGAATTTCCACTTCTTCTATATTCTCTTGCCCTAAATTGATGGTAAGGGGAACATAACGTACCTGTTTTCTTCCCGCTGCAAGTCTTTCATCAGCTTGCCCACTAAGCTCGATTTGCCGGCACCTCGATAGCCGGTTACCAGATAAGAACCGCTGTTCGCCTCATTGTATTTAATCCAGTTGTACAGTTGGTGCATGGGATTGGATTTACCGATATACTTGGGATCCACCTTCTCGTCCATGGCACTTGTTGTGGGACGATGGAAGAAATGAAAGTTCTCCAGCAAGATATTGATACGGGCATTGCGGGAACTGTAGTGGTCAAACGGATTGTGCCTCATTATTTCTGATAGTTAGAGAGGGTTTTGCTTTTTACAAAGAAAATTAGTACAACAAATAGTAACACATAACAAACAACTGAAATCAATATAAGCCCTATGCCCCAACATACTTCTACACAATATGCTCCAATAATATGAAGCAATATCAATAGTGTCCAAATGCACAATGTCACCGAGCCGATAGCCCAATTGATTTTGGAAGGCGAATAGGCTCCCCCCTCAGGTTTTAAGATACATCCACTGAATTTCTTTTCATTGATTTTTGTCTTAAAATCTTTCAAATTATCGAATTGAAAGGAACCTATTTTGTTTTGAACTTCCATTTCGTTTATATAATTGTCATCTTCTTCATAAGCCGCAATGGCGCATTCGTAAACTTCGGCCCATGCTTTCGAAGCTTTGGCCATCATGATCCATAACAAGGAGAGAGCCGTGCCGATAAGGGAGATAAAAATAGCGGCTCCATGGGCTATAAGCCAATAAGTATCCGAAGGAGTATCTGTAGGCATTCGTAATGCAGACAGCATATCCGCCGCCGAGCAACCGTAGGCCGAGAAACACAGTACAATAAATGCAGTGAGAAAAACAGAACGTTGCCACAGGTGGGTGATTTCAAAATCGCGGCAATGCCAGTATGCGCGATAAATGTCTTTGGAAGTCAACTTGATAGATTCTGCAATCACGACATCTTTTGTAATCTTTAGTTCTTTCGGAGCCATAACGGAATCAGCTATGGATTGACCACTCTCCTTCAATGTCTGAATAAGTTTTTCAAGTGTCATAGTGTCAGATCTTTAAATGAAAAGAAAGCGGAGAGAGAAATCTTTAGATTCAATCAAATTGATTCTCTCTCCGCTTGGAAGTTTATCCTAAAGTCTTAATAAAGGACCATTGGTTCCCGATGGGATTACTGAGCAGGATAAGGATTCAAAGTTACAGTGATTGTATCTTTTACTACCTCATCTGTTGAAGTAGTGATAGTCAAAGTCACTTTCACAGGAGTTGCAACAGATACTTTGTTTGCGTCACCGGTAACAGCAGTAAGAGTGATGTCTTTACTTCCTGTTGCTGTCAAGTAGCTAGCATGTTTAGCTTCAACTTCACAAGCAACACTTTTGATAGCGTCCATCTCACCAGAGATGTTATCTACACGGTAATAGATGTTCTTGTCATTCTTATCAGCAGCTTTACCATATTTCACAGTTACTATGTTACCACTACCAGAGATGATAGAAATACCAGCAGGCATAACTGTTGTGAAGTTTTTGCTATTAGCGAACATTACCTTGAAGTCATCAATTTTGAACTGTGCACCTGCGTAAGTTACCTTAGCTCCTGTCAATGTATAAGCCTTATTGTATTCAGTAACATTGTCAATAAACTTGATAGTACCCTCTACAATATCAATCTTACCCTCTTCTGCTTTAACAGATTTGTACCCATTCACTGTACCAGTAGAGAAAATTTGGTCATTAGAGATTGTTTTACCATAAACTGTTATCACACCATCTTTGTTGTATGACGGGTTGAATGTATAAGCAGCTTTCAATGTTGCATCGCTCGGTTTTTCGATAGTGAACGGCAAGTTCAGAATAGCAATTTCTTTACTATTTGAACTACCCTTAACAGTTGCATGGACAGCAACTTTGGCTGTAAACTCACCACCCAATTCGATGAAATCATTCAGTCTATTGTTATAGTTATTTATGAAGTAAACCTTAACACCTGCTATTTTCTTAGCTTCGCTTGTCGTTTTACCTTCAGAATCGACTGCCACAACATTGCTAAGTAAGTTAATATTTTTCTCCATGGTCTTTCCTGTCTGAGGATCTTCATATACCCATTTTACCTCAGGATAGTAAGCCAAGCCAGCATATTCATCATTCCAAATAAGGCGTTGGTCGTTACCCATAGCATCGAAGTAAGGCTTCAAGTCAGCGGTGAATGCTTGTTCAGTATCTTTAGTCACTTCTGTTGCCACATGATTCTTGCTTACGATAGAAGTGATTTCTTCCGGTTTTGATTCCTCTTCATTGAATTTCACATAAATATTATATGAATACACTTTACCGAACACATTCAGATAATGTACAGTAAAGTCAACCTGTCCTGCTGCTTTGTCATTGAAATTAATGGTCATGCCATCGAAAGAGATTCCATAACGGATAGAGTCAGCCTTTGCCTGATCAGTATTAGCCATTGTGATGTATGAATCAAATAATTGACCTACTTGATATCTCTGAGGAACAATAGTTACCGATTCACCAGGTTTAGCCTTCACTGTGTTTGAGAATATTTCGTTTCCTTCTTCATTGATAGAGTATGTACCAAAATAAATCCTGTTATTTTCAGCTTCAGTTAAACGGAATACAAAACTATTATTGAACACTGAGTAAACATTTTCGTTCACAACCACTGAAGCTTGAAGAGATTGAATATCTGCGTATTCTTCAACCACTTCATCATTTACAACAATACTTTCTACAGGAAATTCATACAATCCCACAGGAGAAGCAGCTCTAGCATCAGTAACAGGAGTCGCCTTACCCAATTTGATAGGTAATTCCTCACCCTTGGTATTAACAACCTTCACAGTCTTTCCAGACAAATCATACGAAGCCGGAGAGATCTGAACCAGAACAGAGCTAGCAGTCTGTCCTATCATATACTCACCCTTAGCCGGTTTATCTTTTGAACCGCCTTCCCATGTCGGCCAATTGGTTCCTTCTTTTGCAATGCTGTAAGTAACATTAAAATTAGCATTCAATACATTAATTTGTGCCAAACCTTCGTTCAACGGCAGACGGATTTCTTTTGCATTTTGGCCATCTTTGTCACAAACCACCAAAATCACATAGTTGTTGGGGTCCTGTGTATCAGCGTAGTAATAAGGAATGTTGGTTGCAGGAGCAACAGCACCGGTAAATTCTTCGTACTCAGTTCCGTTCCACAAGTACCATTTACCGTTTTCTTTCTTCACTTCAGGTGTTGCATCCTGACCTACAGCTTTCACGGTAGTCTTTTCGCCATCACATACCCAGAAGCCATCTTCTGAGATAGTCCATTCTGTACCGGCAGCACCTGCTTCACCATCTTTACCGTTAGTGATGTTGTAAGTCTGACCATCGGACATGGTGATAACCACTCCGTCAGCAGAAGAAGTTACACTGGTAATCCACTTACCTTCATTAATCTTGCTTTCCAAAGCTGCAATTTGTGACTTCAGATCGTTCAACGTATTGTCGATACGATCAATGTCATCATCGTAGTCTTTACAAGACACAAATGTTCCTGTTGACGAAACCATTAAGGCTCCGAACAGGATTGCACTTAAAAACTTTTTGTTCATAATAGAAAAACTTTAAATTTATAAATTTAAAAAACTAAAATTGGTTATACATACCATTTATTATAAAAGGACTTAATTGTTTTCCTCCTGTTTCAGCGGATTCCTCTCGTGTGCCACATACTGCCGGGGCGTCATGCCCGTCACTTTTCCGAACGCCACATAGAAAGGGCTTTTCGAACCGAAGCCGCTGCGTACGGGAACTTCCTCTATGGGGCATCGTCCGCTGCGGAGCAGCTCTTTGGCGTATTCCACTCGGTAAGTGTTTACTAGTTCTTTCAGGTTGCAGCCGAAATAGCGGTTCACCACATTACTTAAATAAGTCTGGTTTGTCTCCAGCATCGCACTCAGTGTCTTCAGCGAAAGAGAGGAATCGAGGAATACTTGACGCACTTCCATCAGGTATAATATACCTTTATATATAAGAGCGTCTATCCGGCGGACGTCCGTCCGCAACGCAAACTCCTTCTCCCATCGGCGAGAGGCGGCACGATAGAGCAAAGTCTTTTGGCGCACCGAAGTGTAGCGGGTCTTTTTACGTCGCAGAAACAGGTATTCCATTCAATTCTTTTTTCGTTTTTTTATTTGCTTATTTTGTCGATCTCTTAGTAAGAGATCGACAAAATAGATGTAATATGCATAAAATCAAATAATTAAATCAGTGAGAAGTGGGCTGTTGAGAGAAAGATTAAATAAGAAAAAAGGCTTTTTTTTGCTTTAGATCGTATTTTTTTAATGAAAAGTGTATTAGTTATCAAAACTTTCCTTATTTTTGCACGAGAATTATATATCTCTTACTAAGAGATCGATAAAAACCTATCTTGTATTTTGTAGCCTAAACAGGTAAAAATCAATTATTTATCTCTTCGTTTTATTATATACTTGGGCGCAGAATGTAACTCATGTGTCAGAAATGAGTACCGCTTTGTACTTTATTATATGGCGTCTGATTTTTTCTATCGGCATCCAGAATTCATGGAGAAGTTGGAATAATGCTGGACGGAATGAAGATGAATGTGTCAAAACCAAAATGACAGCTTTGAAAAGTTGCAGATAGTAATTATAACGCGTAAAAGGGGCGTATCAAACTCTGTATTGAGTAATGATACGATCCTTTCTTTAGTCTTTTAGGATGCTCAAATTTCAGATTATAAGTTCATGTTTTCAAAAACAGAGTTTTGACACCGCGGAGTGAATTTCAGTTTCGGGAAACAGAACATTGAACGGTGGTGATGGAATGAGCATATATTACTTTCGGGAAATGCTTTACCTCTCTTTGATAATACTTACACAGCCGGCACCGATAATCAGGAATACTCCAGCCAATACCAGCATGTTTACTTCCGGAGCGACACTACCCGGACTGGTAAATATCTTCAGTACGATACCTCCTAAAGAAGCTGCGACAATCTGTGGAACACAAATAGTTCCATTGAATAATCCCAGATAGGTTCCCATATGTCCTCCTGTTAATGCATTGGTCAGAATGGTAAAGGGAAGGGCCAGCATGGCTGCCCATGCGCAACCTATCAGGATGAAGGATGCAAATAAAGCATATTGATTATGGATAAAGAAAATGGAGATGAATCCAATGCCTCCCAATACCAGACTGAGTACGTAGGCAAGTTTGCGGTTCTGAATCATCGGGATGATCGTTGCCCAAATAACGGAACCGATGGCTTGGACAGCAAATAAGATCCCGACCCAATCTCCCGCTGTCTGGTATTGTGCGGATTGTGTATCCAGTACCACTCTGGAAACACCGTTTGTCATGGTTGTTATGACCGGTGTGTCGAACACATTCAAAGCAACTGTTCCATTGGTGTAAGTCCACATGAACATGAAGGCTGCCCAGCAGAAAAATTGTACCAGTCCTACTGTCCAAAAGGCTTTGGGAGCCTTGACCAGCAATTTGAACATATTTGTCTTTTCTTTTTTGCTTTCATGGGTGATGCCATGATATGCTGCATATTCTTCGGGAGGAAATTCCTTTACTTTGGCCGAAGTATAGATCACGCATAGAATCAGTATCAATGCGCCGATGTAGAAAGAATAGATGACAGAGTCGGGAATAATACCTTTGGGAGCAATATTACTGATGCCGATGGCGGCAAAAATAAACGGGAAAAGATATCCTGCCAGACTGCCGGCATTACAGAGAAAACTCTGAATGGAGTAAGCCAGTCCTTTTTGTTTTTCATTCACCATATCGCCCACCATCATCTTGAAGGGCTGCATGGCCATATTGATAGAGGTATCAAGGAACATCAGTGATATCAGACCGAATACCATAGCTGCACTGACTGTCATTCCGAAACTACCTGCATTAGGGAGCAGGCACATGACGCAGACAGCAACCAGAGCTCCTGCAAACAGATAGGGGATACGCCGTCCGAAACGCGTCCAAGTGCGGTCACTCAGTGCGCCTATGATGGGTTGGACGATGATTCCTGCCAGCGGAGGTAATATCCAAAAATAGCTTAAACTGTGTGGGTCTGCTCCCAAAGTGGAAAAGATACGGCTGATATTCGCGCTTTGCAAAGCGTAGGCTATCTGCACGCCAAAGAATCCGAAACTAATATTCCATAGTTTCCAGAAACCTAAATCGGGAATTTTTTTCATGGTATGTGTGTTATTGATTATCGTTGGGGTAGGGAGTCACCACAGACAGCCCCAGGCTGTCTGTGGTGGATGGTTAGAATCTGCCGGTGGTGTCAATCATCTCTACCAGCTTTTCATTGAACTTCTTGTTCTTTATCAGTTCTTCCAAAGTGAGATGCATACGATATCTCCAGTAATGTCTTGGATTGGCAGGTACGTTGATACGTTCCGCGTTCACATCGGGATAGCGGATTTCTTCGTCTATTGACAGCCAGTCCTGAAAGGACAGGATGCACAGCAATGACGGACATTCCAGATGGTGGCGTACTATTTCCTCGCAAACCCATCCCGGGGCTGAAACCGGAACTTCTCCCCAGTGTCCCATTACATGGTTGTAGTAGCGGCAGGTCTGTTCATAATCTTCTTCCCACCATCCCCGCAGAGTAGACATGTCATGAGTGGAAATAGTACAGACCGAGCGGTACGGATATTCCCACACGTGACCGAACTCGTGTTTGGGATTCTTGGGCATACGTTGGATTTCCAGGCTGAGTATTTGCAACTGGTCCATTACCCAAGGCACACAGTCGGGAACCATTCCTAAATCCTCTCCGCACACCAGCATAGAAGTGGCTTGTGTCAGGATAGGCAGCTTTTTCATCGCTTCCTGATACCAGAACTGGTTATGGCGTTGGTAATAATAATGATTATACAGACGGTTGAAAGCGTCTTTCTCCTTCCAGTCGAGGCGCCCGAAGATGAAATCATTCTGAACGGCAATTCTTGGATGATACATGGAGGGGTGCTTGCGGTCGGGAACAAATAATACATTGCTTATCAAGGCATATACTCCCTCGCGTATATGGATACTTTCTTCATCTTTCTTATCGGAGAAATAAGCCTCCACTTTGCGTTGGGTATCATATTCCGGGCGCATTTCATAAATGTCATCGTGAGCATATTGTACGAATGTTTCTTTTACAAAGGCAGCTTTGTCACCAAACATCTTGTTTAGCATCTCTTCGTTGATGAACGGTTTGGTCATGAAGTCCTTTTGGAACGGCAGCCCGTAACTTTGAATTTCGTCCACACTCATAGGCAATGCCGGTACAAACTGTCCCAGCAAACCATGTACCGAATGAGATGGGATTTCCCAGATACGGAAGAAACCAAGAATATGGTCTATGCGGTAAGCTGTGAAATACTCTGCCATTTTGCGGAAACGCTTCTGCCACCATTGGTAGTTGTCTTGTTCCATTACCTCCCAATTATAGGTGGGAAAGCCCCAGTTCTGTCCGTTCACGGAGAATGCGTCGGGCGGCGCGCCTGCCTGACCGTTCATGTTGAAATAATACGGCTCAATCCATGCCTCCACACTGTTGCGGCTGATGCCGATAGGGATATCACCTTTAAAGATAATACCTTTTTCGCGGGCATAGTTTCCTGCATCAAGTAATTGGATATGTAAATGGTACTGTGTGTAGTAGTAAAAGGCGATTTCTTCATAGCAAGAGCTGTCCGGTGCGCATAAGGCTGCTATTTCTTCTGCCTTGTACTCTGTATGCTCAGGCCATTGGCTGAAATCCGGAGTGCCATACAGATCTCTTAGATAGCTGAATGCGGCGTATGGCAGCAGCCAATGTTCATTTTCTTCAAAGAATTTTTTGAATTCGGCCGAAGCCAGCACTTTCCTTCCGGTTTGTTGGAACATCACTTTCAAATAGGAACGTTTGGCATTGTTCACCGCTTCATAATCTATTTGGGGAAGAGCGTTCAATTCTTGCCGGCGGGCTTCAAAAACAGCCAGCGCTTCTTTATCCTTCATCTTACCCAGCTGGTTCAGGTCAATATACATCGGGTGGAATGCATAAATGGAAATGCTGTTGTAGGGATAAGAATCCATCCAGGTATGGGTAATGGTCGTATCGTTGATAGGGAGGATTTGTACAGCTTGCTGGTGGGTCTTTGCCGCCCAGTCTATCAGTTTCTTCAAATCTCCGAAATCTCCTACTCCAAAACTTTTCTCACTGCGGAGAGAAAATACAGGGATAGCTGTTCCCGCCACCTTACGGGCCGATGAAGTGAAATGAACTTCAGTTTCCGGTGTCAGGTAAATTTCTCCTTTTTTTAATTCCGGATTATTAAGCATCCGGTTGTCGTGGTTCTCCCATTCCTCTACCTGCTTGCTGTCGGCGTTGCAGGCTACGAACTTATAACTTAGCGGAAACTCCAAAGTAGAAACATTCAGTGTGATGGTCCACTCGTTCGGTTGTATTTCTTCCATCAGGACCGTCTTTTGAATATCCCAATTGCCTAAAGCCGGGCAATCTCCGCTGATAGCCAGCACTTGACGCTTATGATGCAGACAAGGGCATAAGGCCCGGAAAGTAATGCTTCCATCGGCGCTTGCTGTGACTTTTATAGTTGTCTCAGACTGATAATCACCACTGAAGGCGGAACTGTATAAGTAAGATTCAGCCGGAAGGTCTTTCCAGAAATCATTTAATATGTAGTGGCAGTTTTTCTTTTTTCCGGGGCAAAACAAATGAGCCATGGTTCCGCTTTCACGGCGGATGCACTGTCCGTCACGATATACTCCATAGCGGTAGGAAACAGGCACGCATGCAGGGAGGTCCGGCATTTCAGCTTCACCTTCCCAATGTTCCCCGTTTGGAGTGCGAAGGATGATAGGTTCACTATTGTTTCCGTCCAGTATCACCCCCAGTTCTTCTCCCCAGGCTGTACGGTATTCAATTCGAAATGTGAGTTTCATGTTATTATTCGAGTTAAATGGTTTAATGTCCCAAAATTAAGACTTTCTGGCAGAATATCGTCTTTCATCCAATTAATTTATAAGAAAAATGAATGAGGTTATGTTTGTTACCGGCGGTGAACTATTACAATTTCTGCCCATTTCATCGAAAAAAAGAGTCGGTATGAGTATCTGTTTCTTCGGGCATTTAAAGGAGGAAAAATATAAATGGGGTCAGGTTGGTTTTCATTGATAAAAAAGCCCCGATCCAGAGAAAAGCAGGATCGGGGCTACCTCAAATTGTAAGATGTGAGGATGGATTTTGATTAAAAAATAATGAATGAAAAATTACGCGTCTATATTCGCATATGTCGCGTTTTTCTCTATGAACTCGCGGCGTGGAGCTACATCGTCTCCCATCAGCATGGAGAAGATATAGTCTACGTTGGCGGCATTGTCAATTGTTACCTGTTTCAGAATACGCGTTTCAGGGTTCATTGTTGTTTCCCACAGTTGTTCGGGATTCATCTCACCTAAACCTTTGTATCGCTGTGTATGGATTCCGTTTTCTTGTCCGTCACCATATTTTTGAATGAATGCCTGGCGTGCTTCTTCGGTGTAGCAGTATTCACTGATTTTTCCTTTGCTGCATTTATACAATGGCGGATTGGCAATGTACAAATGTCCGTTTTCTATAATTTCCGGCATATAGCGGTAGAACAATGTCATGATAAGGGTGTCGATGTGAGAACCATCGACATCGGCATCGGTCATGATCACCACTTTGTGATAACGCAGCTTATCGATGTTCGCTTTTTTGCTGTCATCATTTCCGTCCACACCGAAACGGACACCCAGGGCGGTGATGATATTATTGACCTCATCGCTTTCAAAAGCCTTGTGCCACATCGCTTTTTCCACATTCAGGATTTTACCCCTCAAAGGTAGAATTGCCTGGAAGGCACGGCTACGTCCTTGCTTGGCAGAACCACCTGCCGAGTCACCCTCGACCAGGAATAGTTCACATTCCTCCGGATTACGGCTCGAGCAGTCGGCCAGTTTGCCCGGCAGTCCGCCACCGCCCATCGGACTCTTTCTTTGAACAGATTCACGTGCCTTGCGTGCGGCGATACGCGCTGTTGCAGCCAGGATCACTTTGTCAACAATCTGTTTTGCTTCTTTCGGGTGTTCTTCCAGATAATATGTAAGCGCTTCGCCTACAGCTTGGTTCACGGCACCACTCACTTCGCTGTTGCCCAGCTTGGTCTTGGTCTGTCCTTCGAACTGCGGCTCGGCTACTTTCACTGAAATGACGGCAATCAAGCCTTCGCGGAAGTCCTCTCCCGAAATCTCGACTTTTGCTTTTTCCAGTGCTTTGGTATCTTCCGCATATTTCTTCAGTACACGGGTTAATGCGCTGCGGAAACCGGCCTCGTGTGTACCGCCTTCTATTGTATTGATATTGTTTACATACGAATGCAGGCTTTCACGATAGCCTGTATTGTACATGATGGCACATTCAATGGGGGTATTGTTTTTTTCGGTATTCAGATAAATGACATCATTAATCAGCGCTTCGTTGTTACGGTTCAGGAAACGTACAAACTCTTTCACTCCTTCGTCCGAATGGAATATTTCTTTCTTGAAGCTGCCATCTTCTTCTTTGATCCGGCGGTCGGTCAGTGAAATGGTGATACCTTTGTTCAAGTAGGCCAATTCACGCATACGTGCCTGTAGAATGTCAAACTTATATTCGGTAACAGTGAAGATGGTATCATCCGGCCAGAAAGTCTGTTTTGTTCCGGTAATATCAGCTGTTCCTACTTCTTTTACAGAATACAAAGGATGTCCGCAGCTGTATTCCTGCTGGTAGATCTTGCCACCGCGGAATACCTGTGTGGTCATGTGAGTAGACAAGGCGTTCACACAAGAAACACCTACACCGTGCAGACCGCCTGAAACCTTGTAAGAACCTTTGTCGAACTTACCTCCCGCGTGCAGCACGGTCATTACCACTTCCAATGCAGATTTCTTTTCTTTTTCGTGAAAGTCTACCGGGATACCACGGCCATTATCCTGTACGGTAATGGAGTTGTCTTCATTGATGGTGACTTCTATATGATCACAGTAGCCGGCCAATGCCTCGTCGATAGAGTTGTCCACAACCTCGTAAACCAAGTGGTGCAATCCCTTTTCGCTGATGTCTCCGATATACATGGCGGGACGTTTACGTACAGCCTCCAAACCTTCCAATACCTGGATGTTACTGGCCGAGTAATTGTTTTCGCCGTTTATCTTTTCTTCTTCACTCATGTTTGATTCAATTATCTTAAATATTAGCTTTCAAAGATACGAAAAATTGCTGAGACAGGCAGCTTTTATGGACTAAAAAACGTAAAAAAGAGGGGATTGGACGGGTTTGGAATGAGGTCTGTCCGTGAACGCCGGGAAAAGTAGGGGAGTGATGTATTTATTTCGAGGGTAAGTCTTCTGAAGATCAATGGGGCTTCTTTTTCCTTCAAATCCTTCATTGACGCTTAACAGGCTTTTTATCAGCATCTTATCATGTATGATTCTCTTCTAAATCCTTCATGAATGCTTCAGATTCTTCAGGGCTGTTTTCCGCGGAGCGAGGAATTGCGTATTTTTTCGATGTTACGTTTGCAATATGTATTGCTTGTGTTTTATGAAACACATAAAAAGACAAAAGGCCGGATTGAAAAATCCTGCCTATTTTATCTTTTAGTTTAAGACTTTGCTTAAGCGAGTTTGCTAATGTAAGCAGCCAATTTTGACTTCAAGTTAGCGGCTTTGTTCTTGTGTATGATATTGGTCTTAGCAAGCTTGTCCAACATCTTCTGAACGCCCGGATACATTGCAACAGCTTCTGCCTTGTCAGTAGTTGCACGAAGTTTTTTAACAGTGTTACGCATTGTTTTTGCATAATATCTGTTATGAAGTCTTCTCTTCTCTTCCTGTCTGATTCTCTTTAATGATGATTTGTGATTTGCCATTTCGACTAATCTTTAATTTTGTTCTTTTATTATTTTTATTTGTAGCCCGTGGGGGAATCGAACCCCCCTTTCAAGAATGAAAATCTTGCGTCCTAACCGATAGACGAACGGGCCGAGCCTTGATTCTGCCGAGCCTTAGCTTGGCTTGCTTTCGGAGAGTGTTTTTCTCTTTTGCGGTTGCAAAGGTAGGAACTCTTTTTGAATTGACAAAATATTCGGCATATTTTTTTGTAAATACGTGCATTTTCATCTAAAAAACCTATTTTTGTATGTTCCAACGATGCGTATATTTGTGTGGAAAAGCAAAAAACGTATTGCGGACAACGATTACCTAGTATATAAAAGAGAGAAAGAGTATGCTTCAAAAGACGGTGGGAATTGTACTTCATACCTTAAAATACAATGATACTTCGAATATCGTTGATATTTATACGCGCGAGAATGGCCGTGCTTCTTTTCTTGTGTCTGTTCCCCGTTCACGGAAATCGGCGGTGAAGACGGTATTGTTCCAGCCGCTTTCCATGATAGAGTTTGAAGCGGATTATCGTCCGATGTCTAATTTGTATCGTATAAAAGAAGCGAAGTCGTGGTATCCTTTCCGCACGTTGCCATACGATCCTTATAAATCTTCCATTGCCATGTTCTTGGCGGAATTTCTGTATCGTGCTTTGCGTGAAGAAGCGGAGAACGGGCCGTTGTTTGCTTATTTGGAGCATTCTATCCGGTGGCTGGACGAATGCGACAGAAGTTTCTCCAATTTTCATTTGGTTTTTCTGATGCGTTTTTCACGTTTCCTCGGTCTGTATCCTAATACGGAGGATTATAGGGAAGGATGCTTTTTTGATATGCTGAATGCCTGCTTCGTGTCTGTCCGGCCATTACATGGTGCTTTTTTGAAACCGGAGGAGGCTTCACGTATCAACCTTTTAATGCGTATGAATTATGAAACAATGCATCTTTTTACTATGAGCCGTCTGGAGCGTAACCGCTGTCTGGTTATTATGAATGATTACTATCGTTTGCATCTGCCGGATTTTCCGGTGCTGAAATCGCTGGATGTGCTGAAAGAGTTGTTCTCGTGAAATCCTTTCTATCTGGATGTGTTCATGTTCACGCCTTTTTTTATTTATCGTTTCACTTTAGTGAGGAAGCTTTAGCACTCTAGTGATGAAGTTTCATCATCCTAGTGAAACAACTTCATCACTAAGGTGAAACGTAAGCATTCGGCCTCGTGCGTGTTTCTCTCCAAGTTATAATAAAGTCAAAAGCCAGACGAA